>Ga0209810_1000124_pt1 | contig 232486 bp, 256 predicted proteins | sample Coa_R1_7_FD_187159 | JGI IMG/M metagenome (GOLD analysis project Ga0209810, IMG submission 187159) | Surface soil microbial communities from Centralia Pennsylvania, which are recovering from an underground coalmine fire - Coalmine... | ecosystem: Environmental > Terrestrial > Soil >...
AAAGCCGAAGCGCTGATCAAGACGCTGCTGCGCGAGTGGTGCTACCGCTTCGCCTACCCCAGCAGCGCCAACCGCGCACGCGCCCTCCCCGGCTACCTCCGCTGGTACAACCAACGACGACCACACAGCTCCATCGGCGGCCGGCCGCCAATCAGCCGTGTCTCACACGTCTGTAGTCGGTACACCTAGAACACGAACAGCTCGACGCCGCCCGAGACGTTCAGCTCGATCCCGGTGATATACGAGGCGAGGTCGGAGCAGAGGAACGCGATCGTGTGGGCGATCTCCTCGGGCCGCCCCGGACGTCTGAGCGCCGTGCGGGCGACGATGCGCTCGTTCATCTCCGCGTTCGCCATGCCGAACGCCTCGGTGCCGATCACCCCGGGGACGATCGCGTTGCACGTGATGCCATGGCGCGCGCCCTCCATCGCGAGCGTCCGGGTCAGCCCGAGCAGGCCCGCCTTGGTCGTCGAGTAGCTCGCCTGCCCGAAGCCCTCCGAGCGTCCCCGCGACCGACGACATGTTCACGATCCGCCCCCACCCTCGCTCGCGCATGTGCGGCCAGACCGCCCGCGCGCAATTGAACGCACCGGTGAGATTGACGCGGAGATCGCGCTCCCAGAGCTCGGGCGACTGGTTGTGGAACTGCGCCGCATGGTCGAGCGTCCCCGCGTTGTTGACGAGGATGTCGACGGAGCCGAGCTCGCTCAGCGTGCGCGCGACGGCGGCCGCGACCTGCTCGCGGTCGGTCACGTCGCAGCGGAGCGCGAGCGAGCGGCGGCCCAGGCGACGGATCTCCTCGACCGTCTCCTCCGTGTGCACGAGGCCTTGCCGCCGCGCGACCGTCGCGAGCGGGCCGTAGCGGTCGGTCTCCTCGGTCAGCTCCGACTCGACGAGCAGATCCGCGATCGCGACGTCGGCGCCGGCGCGGGCGAGGACGAGCGCGTCGGCTCGGCCCAGGCCGCGGGAGCCGCCGGTGACGAGCGCGACGCGGCCGGAGAGGTCGATCTCGATGCTCACGGGCGGAGCCTACGTAGGATCAGCGCATGGCGTCGCTCTGGGATTCCTTCGCCGGTCTGCGGGTGCAGATCGACGACTACGCGGTCCAGCGGCGCGAGCTGACCGTCTCGAGCGAGTTCACGCGTGTCACGACGACCGTTGTGCTGAACGGAAGCGGCGAGACCGGCCAGGGCGAAGACGTCACCTACACGGCGGCAGACCACGACAACTTTCCCGCGCACGAGATGCTGGCGGGCACGTGGACGCTGCACGATTACTCGCTGCGGCTCGAGCAGGTCGACCTCTGGCGGCAGCGGCCGCAGATGGACGCGTCGGTGGACTACAGGCGATGGGCGTTCGAGAGCGCGGCGCTCGACCTCGGGCTTCGCCAGGCGGGCGTGTCGTTCGCGGAGCAGGCCGGGCGGCCCTATCGGCCGGTGCGGTTCGTCGCGTCGACCCGGGCCGACATCGCGCCGTACCGCGAGCTCGACCCGGAGCTCGAGTTCAAGCTCGACGTCCACGAGACGTGGGACGAGCCGCTGATGCAGTCGCTCGAGGCGACCGACCGCGTGCGCGTGCTCGACCTCAAGGCCTACTACCGCGGCACGGGCGTCGACCTCGCGCCGGACCCGGAGCTTTACCGCGCCGTGGCGCGAATCTTTCCGACGGCGGTGCTCGAGGACCCGTGGCTCGAGGGCGAGTGCGGCGAAGCGCTGCGCGTCGCCCGCGACCGGATCAGCTTCGACGCGCCGATCCATTCCTGGGCCGACGTCGGCAAGCTGCCCGTCAGCCCGCGCTGGCTGAACATCAAGCCGTCACGCTTCGGCACGGTGCGCAGGCTGCTCGAGTGCATCGAGGCGTGCGAGGACGGCGGGATCTCGATGTACGGCGGCGGCCAGTTCGAGCTCGGCCCGGGCAGACGGCAGATCCAGCGACTCGCCTCCGTCTTCTATGCCGACGGGCCGAACGACGTCGCGCCGTCCGAGTACAACGCGGGCCCGCCCCGCCCCGGGCTGCCGCGCAGCCCGCTGCCGCCGCCCGAAGGGCCCGGCTTCTAGCGCCCCGTTCGTCGAGCGCTTCCGCAGCGGCTCAGGCCCCGGCAGTCCTAGCGAAATGCGTTCTCGCCGGTCAGAGCGTTGCCGACGACGAGCGTGTGCACCTCGTGCGTCCCCTCGTAGGTCAGCACCGACTCGAGGTTGTTCATGTGCCGGATCACCGGATACTCCAACGTGATCCCGTTCCCGCCGAGGATCGTCCGCGCCGTCCGCGCGACCTCGATCGCACCGCGCACGTTGCCCATCTTGCCCATGCTCACGTGCTCGTTGCGGATCGTGCCTTCGTCCTTCATGCGGCCGAGATGGAGCGCGACGAGCCGCGCGCGGTTCAGCTCGAGCGCCATCTCCGCAAGCTTCTGCTGCGTCAGCTGGTAGCCCGCGATCGGCTTGCCGAAGACGATCCGCTCCTTCGCATACTCGAGCGCCGCCTCGAAGCACGCGCGCGCGGCGCCGACCGAGCCCCACACGATCCCGTACCGCGCCTCGTCGAGACAGGACAACGGCCCACGCAGCGAGCGCACCTCGGGAAAGCGATTCTCCTCGGGCACGCGCACGTCGCGTAGCACGAGCTCGGAGGTGACGGACGCGCGCAGCGAGAGCTTGTGCTTCATCTCCGGCGCTTCGAAGCCGGGCATCCCCTGCTCGACGAGGAAGCCGTTGATCTCGCCGTTCTCCGTTCGCGCCCACACGGTCGCGACGTCGGCGATCGTGCCGTTCGTGATCCACATCTTCGAGCCGTTGAGAATCCAGTCGGAGCCGTCGCGCCTCGCCGTCGTGCGCATCGCGCCCGGATCGGACCCCGCGTCCGGCTCCGTCAGGCCGAAGCAGCCGATCACGTCGCCCTCGTGCATCGGCGGCAGCCAGCGCTGCTTCTGCTCCTCCGACCCCCACCGCCAGATCGAGAACATCGCCAGCGAGCCCTGCACCGACACGAGCGACCGCACGCCCGCGTCGCCTGCCTCGAGCTCCATGCACGTCAAGCCGTAGGCGACCGCGCTCGCACCCGGCAGCCCGTACCCCTCGAGGTGCATGCCGAAGAGGCCGAGATCGGCGAGCTCCTTGGCGAGCTCGCGCGGCAGGATCCCCTGCTCGAACCACTCCCCGATCTCCGGAAGGATCCGCCTACGAACGAACTCGCGCACGGTGTCGCGGATCGCCTTCTCCTCGTCGTCGAGCAGCGAGTCGATCGCGAGGAAGTCGCGCGGATCGAGCTCCGTCGGCTTCGCCGTCGTCGCCACAGGCCTAGGCTAACCGCTGCGAAGGTGTAATCGGCCGCCAACGCCGAATTAACCTCGCCGGAATTAGATAGAGGGCGTGGCACTGCGACGCGGCTTCGGGCTGCACACGCTCACGGCCTTGCTCGTGTGCGCATTCGTTGCCGTGGGCCTACTAGGCGCGCGGGCCTATTTCGACAACTACTGGGTCTACCGCGGCTTCGCCCCGCCGCGCGACCCGGCGTCCGTGGGCGCGCCCGGCACGCTGCAGCGCATCGAGGTGCCGAGCGCCGCCCTCGGCGGCCGAAGCCAGGAGGCATACGTCTATCTGCCGAAGGGCTATTCGTCCGGCTCGACGCGCCGGTTTCCGGTGCTCTACCTCCTGCACGGCTTCCCCGGCCGGCCGCTCGCGTTCATCGAGACCGTCGACATGGGGGTCGTCGACGACGTCTTCACGGTGAACCGCCGGCAGCCGCTGATCCTCGTGATGCCGTTCGGCTCGACCGGGACGTTCACGGACGAGGAGTGGGTGAACGCCGCAACGCCCGCGAACGGCTGGTCGACGTTCGTCTCGCGGGATCTCGTCCGCTACGTCGACTCGCACTACCGGACGATCGCCTCGCCGCGGGGACGCGCGATCGGAGGGCTCTCCGAAGGCGGATACGGCGCGATCGACATCGCGCTGCACAACCCGCACGAGTTCTCGGTCGTCGAGAGCTGGTCCGGTTACATGCGCCCCGACAAGCTCCGGTCGATCTTCGGCCGGCAGCTGCAGCTGCTGCCGCAGAACGATCCCCGTTCCCTCGTACGTCGCGATGCGAAGCTCCTGCGCCGGCTGCATACGTACTTCTGGTTCTACTCGGGCTCGACCGACCCGCTGCACAGGCAGAACGCGGCGTTCGCGAAGGAGTTGACCTCTCTCGGGATCGCCCACCGCTACCTGCTCACCTACGGCGGCCACAACTGGGCGTTGTGGCGCGACCAGGCGCATTCCGCCTACGGCGTCGCGGCGGCGAGGCTCGCACGATGAGGAGCATCGCGCGCACGTTCGCGGCGGTCGTCGGCTCGATCCTGATCCTCGTCGCTGCGACCGGGTGGCTGTACACACTCCGTCCGCATGCCTCGGCGCCCGGTCCGGTCGTCCACGACGCGCTCGCGCTCGACGAGCTCTCCCACCACGGCGCCGTGCCGCTGCTCGTGTACGTCGCCGTCTGGACCGTGGCAGCCCTCTGTCTCGCCCTGCTCGCACGCTGGGCGCATGCCGAGCGCCTGACGGCGGGCCTGCTGCTCGGGATCGGCGTCGGCGGATGGCTGTACGCGCTGAACGGCGTCTCGATCCTCGTCGTCCGCCAGATCCCGGCGCACCAGGCATTCCACATCGCGGCGGCAGAGCAGGCGCTGATGATTCCGGCGGTGCTCGCGGGGATCATCGGTGCGGTTCTCGGACGAACCAAGCAGCTGGACGCGCCGCGGTCGCGGCTCGCGTTCGCGTGGCTCGTCACCGCCGTCGCCCTGCTCGCGATCGTCGACGCCGTCGTCCCGGAGCACCGCCATTCGCTGATCGCGGCGCTCGACCCGGCGCACGTGCACGGCCTGACGAAGGCGCTCGTGGCGCCGCTCGCCGCCGCGCTCCTCGTCACCGCACGCGGGCTCGCGCGCGGGAGCCGCCGGGCCTGGCTCGCTGCCGTCGCACTGCTTGCCGTCCTGTTCGTGCTCCACGTCGAGCGCCGCTTCGACGAGGGCGCGATCGTGACCGGGATCGTCGTCGTCGCGCTGATCGGCCGGCGCAACGACTTTCGCCGCCGCGGCGACCCGAGCTCATGGGCCGGCGTGATGCTGCACACCGTGCTCGCGGTCGGAGCGACCGTCGGCTACGGCCTCGTCACTCTCTGGTTCAACCGCCTGATGGCGGATCAGCCCTACACGGTCGGGTTCGCGCTCCGCATCATCGGCCGCGCGCTCGCCGGCATGAGCTTCCGGGGCGCCGATCATCTGAGCGGGCCGCTGGCGGACTGGTTCCCGGTCTCGGTGTTTCTGATCGGCTGGGGCACCTTCGCCTTCCTGCTCGTCGAGTGGACGGCGCCGTGGCGGTATCGCCACCGGCAGGAAGCGCTCGAGCGCGAGCGCGCGCACTCGCTCGTCACACAGTACGGCGCGGACACGATCGCCCCCTTCGCGCTGCGCGCGGACAAGTCGTACTTCTTCTCCGAGACACAGTCGGCGTTCCTCGCCTACCGCGTGACGGGCGGCGTTGCGATCGTCGCCGGAGATCCGATCGGCCCGCCGGGCGAGCTCGCCGCGCTCGTCGCCCGCTTCCTCGACTTCGCCCACGAGCGCGGCTGGCGCGTGGCAGTCCTCGGCGTCTCGGAGCGATCGCTCGACCTCTACCGGAAGCTCGGGCTGCGTGCGCTCTACCACGGCGACGAGGCTGTCGTCGACACCGCCGCGTTCTCGCTCGAGGGACGCCCGATTCGCAAGGTCCGGCAGTCGGTGCACCGCCTCGAGGCCGCCGGCTACACGGCCCGCGTGCTGCGACCGAGCGAGCTCGACGACGCGCTGCGCGGCCGGCTCGAGGAGATCGCCCGCGCGTGGCGCGGCAAGGCCCCGGAGCGCGGATTCGTGATGGCGCTCGACGCGCTGTTCCGGCTCGGCGACGACGACGCCGTCTTCGTCGTCGGGTTCGACTGCGAGGGTGTCGCGATGGGGTTTCTCCACTACGCGATCTCGCACGCCGGCTCGGCACTCTCGCTCTCGACGATGCCGCGCATGCGCACGGCGCCGAACGGCTTTTGCGAGTGGCTGATCGTGGAGTCGATCGCGTGGGCGCGCGGGCACGGCGTCGGGCGGGTCTCGCTCAACTTCGCACCGTTCGCGGCGCTGCTCGCACCGAACGGCGAGCTGACCGCCTTGCAGCGGCTGCAGGCCCGAACGCTGCGCAGGTTGAAGGGCTACTTCCAGCTCGACAACCTCCTCCACTTCAACCGCAAGTTCTTCCCGCAGTGGCAGCACCGCTTCCTCGTCTACGAGCGGCGGCGCGACCTGCCGCGGGTCGGCGTCGCGGCACTCGCCGCCGAGGCCTATCTGCCGTTCCAGTGAGCGTAGGCTCGACGGAGCTCACCCTGGAGCGGAGGCGGCGGCTCTGCCGCCGCCGGGAGCGGGACCAGTGATCGCGTTCGGCGTCCTCCTCGCGATCGGCTCGGCGATTGCGATCAACGGCGGCTACGCGCTTCAGCACGCAGCGGCGTCTGCGCTGCCGCCGCTCTCGCTGCGCCGTCCGGTCGCCTCGCTGCTCGCGCTCGCGCGCGAGCGTCGCTGGCTCGTCGGCTTCCTCGGCGGGATCGGCGGCTGGGTGTTCTACGTCGTCGCCCTGAAGCTCGCACCGCTCTCGATCGTGCAGGCGGCCGCGGCGGGCGGCATCGGCGTGCTCGCGATCGGCGGCGGGCGGCTTCGGCCGGGAGAGCGGCTCGGCGTCGGGACGGCGCTCGCTGGCCTCCTGCTGCTCGGGCTCTCGCTCTCTTCGCACACCCCCTCGGGGCGCGGCTCGACCGCCGCGATCGTCGTCTGGATGGCCGCGTCGGCGGCCGCCGTCCCGCTCATCGTGCGCCTGCTGCCTCGCGGCGCCGGCTTCGGGACGGCGGCGGGGGTCCTCTACGCGGCCGGCGACGTCGGGACGAAGGCGGCCGTCTTCGGCGGGCCGCGGCTCTGGTTCGTGCCGGCACTGCTTGCCTGCCACGGGCTCGCCTTCGTCTGCATGCAGCTCGCGTTCCAGCGCGGTGGGCGCCTGACTACCGCCGGCCTCGCCGTCCTGTGGACGAACGCCCTGCCGATCGTCGCCGGCAGCGCCGTCTTTGCCGAAGGGGTGCCAGAAGGCTGGCGCGGCGGCCTGCGGGTGGCCGCCTTCGTGCTCGTCCTGATCGGCGCCGTCGGGCTGAGCCGCAGCGCCGAGCCCGCCGCCGTCCCGGCGTAGCGGCGCGGCGACGCCCCCGCTACACTTCGATTGACTGGTCAGTCAACTCGGAGACAGCATGGCGACGATCGAGGCAACCGGCATCTCCTTCGCCCTCACCGACGAGCAGAAGGCGCTGCGCGAGCTCGCGCGCGACTTCGCCGCGAAGGAGATCCGGCCGAAGGAGGCCGCCTGCGACGCGGCCATGCAGCACCCGGCCGAGGTGATCGCCCGCGCGCACGAGCTCGGTCTGATGAACCTGCACGTGCCCGAGGAGCTCGGCGGCCCGGGTCTCGGCTGCTTCGACGGGCTGCTCGTCGGCGAGGAGCTCTACTGGGGATGCTCGGGCATCGGCACCTCGATCTCGGCGAACGGGCTCGGCGCCGGCCCGGTGATCATCGCGGGGAGCGAGGAACAGAAGGCGCGCTGGCTGACGCCGCTCCTCGAAGAGCCGATCCTCTGCTCGTTCGGCCTCTCCGAGCCGGGCGCCGGCTCCGATGTCGCGTCGATGAAGACGACCGCCGTCCACGACGGCGACGGCTACGTCCTGAACGGATCGAAGACCTTCATCACGAATGCCGGCTACGCGAGCTGGACCGTCGTGTTCGCGAAGACCGATCCCAAGGCGGGAGCGAAGGGGATGTCGGCGTTCATCGTCCCGATGGACACGCCGGGCGTCACGATCGAGAAGCACCTCGACAAGATGGGGCAGCGTGCGACCGACACCTCCGCGTTCGCGCTGCAGGACGTGCGCGTTCCTGCCGAGAACCGCCTCGGCGATGAGGGCGACGGCTTCAAGATCGCGATGGCGACGCTCGACTTCACGCGTCCCGGCACGGCGATCGGCGCCGTCGGCGTCGCGCAGGCCGCGTACGAGCATTCGGTCGCCTACGCGAAAGAGCGCGTCACCTTCGACGTCCCGATCGCGATGCACCAGGGCGTCAACTTCATGATCGCCGACATGGCGACGGAGATCGAAGCGGCCCGCCTGCTCTGCTGGCAGGCCGCATGGATGCTCGACCAGGGCTACGGGCGCCGGGCGACCCTCTATTCGTCGTTCGCGAAGCGCTTCGCAGCCGACACGGCGATGAAGGTGACGACCGACGCCGTCCAGGTCTTCGGCGGCTACGGCTACATCAAGGAGTACCCGGTCGAGAAGCTGATGCGCGACGCGAAGCTCTTCCAGATCTACGAGGGGACGTCACAGATTCAGCGGCTGGTGATCGCGAAGGAGATCTTTCTCCCGAAGGACTAGCGGAGCAGCGGGCTCCAGCCGCTGTGCGCCCTCGCACCGCTACGACCATGAGCCGTCGCATGCCGCGCCCGCACGTGTCGGGCGCGGCAACGAACGCCCCGCGGTTTAATCGTCGGCGGATGCGCATCGCCCTCGCCGCCGCAGCCGCCTGCGTGCTCGCCTCGACGGCGGCCGCCGCTCTGCCCCGGACCGGCACGCTCGTCGCGGGACGCTCGCTCGCCGGCGTGCGGCTCGGCGCGACCGAAGCGCAGGTGCGCGCCCTGCTCGGCGACTCGTACGGAGTCTGCCGCGGCTGCGTGCGGCCGACCTGGTACTACAACCTGCAACCGTTCGACACGCACGGACTCGGCGTCGAGTTCACGCGAGGCCGGGTGTCGGCCGTCTACACGATCATGGAGCCGCCCGGCTGGCTCGGCCCGAAGAACATCGTCCTCGGCGGAAACTCGGGCGAGGTGACGACGGCGGCCGGGCCGCTCGTCGTCGTCACGTGCCCGGGCTACGACGCGTGGGTTGCCGACGGCAAGCACGCGCGGACCGTCTACTACATCCTGAACGACATCCTCTGGGGCTTCGGGCTGATGCGGCCGCACGCGGACCCGTGCCGCTGATCGAGCTCGCGGACGTGCAAGCCGCCGCCGAGCGGCTGCGCGGCATCGCGCACCGCACGCCCGTCTTCACGTCGCGAACCCTCGACGCGCTCGTCGGCGGATCCGTGTACGTCAAGGCGGAATGTCTCCAACGAGGCGGTGCGTTCAAGTTCCGCGGCGCGTACAACAAGATCTCGTCGCTTCCCGAGGACGAGCGCACACAAGGCGTGATCGCGTACTCGTCGGGCAACCACGCACAGGCGGTCGCGATCGCTGCGCGACTCCTCGGCTCGCGTGCGACGATCGTGATGCCCGAGGATGCGCCGCCTGCGAAGGTCGACGCGACGCGCGGCTACGGCGCCGAGATCGTGACGTACGACCGCTGGACGGAGCGCAGGGAGGAGATCGGCAGCCGGCTCGCGGAAGAGCGCGGGCTGGCGCTCGTTCGACCATACGACGACCCGCTCGTGATGGCAGGGCAGGGAACCGCCGCACTCGAGCTGCTCGACGACGTTCCCGACCTCGACGTGATCGTGACGCCCGTCGGCGGCGGTGGGTTGATCGCCGGGACGGCCACGGCGGCGAAGGGTCGGCGCGCCGCGATCCGCATCGTCGGCGTCGAGCCCGAAGCCGGCGACGACACGGCGCAATCGCTCGCGGCGGGAGCGCGCGTGAATCTCGGGGTGCCGCGCACGATCGCCGACGGGCTGCAGGCGTCCGAGCCGGGCGAGCTCACGTTCGAGGTGAACCGGGAGCTCGTAGACGAGATCGTCACCGTCAGCGACGCCGAGATCGTGGACGCGATGACGTTTCTCTTCGACCGCATGAAGCTCGTGGTCGAGCCGAGCGGCGCCGTCGGCGTCGCCGCGCTCTTGAACGGCCGCGTCCGCGGCACGCGGATCGGCGTCGTGATCTCAGGCGGGAACGTCGGCGCCGCGCGGTTCGCGGAGCTCGTCGGCGGCTAGCGCAGTCGTCAGCATCTCGACCACGTGGCGCTCCGCGTGCGCGACGTCGCGCTCGTCGCCGGCGAGCCGCCCGAGCACCCAGCCGGAGATGAGCTCGTCGATGCCGCCGTAAAAGACGATTGCGGCGGTCTCGGCATCGAGGTCACGCCGGAACTCGCCGGCCGACTGGCCTCGCTCGATGATCCGGCGGATCACGCCGACCGGTCGCAGCAGCTCGGTCGCCCGCTCGGCGAGGTGGGCGCTGCGCGCGATCTCGCGGATCACGACCGAGACGACATCCGGCTCGCGCAGCCAGCCGCTGAGGAGAACGTTCGCGACACCGCGCAGCTGCTGCTCCGCCGGCTCGCTCGAGGTCTCGACCGCATGCAGGCGCTCGAGCACGTGCTCCCAGTGTTCACGGAAGATCGTGTCGAGCACCTCGTCCTTCGAGGCGAAGTAGTGGTAGAGCAGCCCGTGTGCGACACCGGCCTCCTCCGCGACGTCGCCGACACGCGAGGCATGGAAGCCCTTCCGGGCGAAGACGCGTGCGGCAGCGTCGAGGATGAGACGGCGCTTCTCTTCGGCTCCGGTCGCTCGCTCGCCCAAGGCCGTCGCAGGGTAGTGGTAGGTTCGCGGCGGATGCAAGCGCTCGGGGGGACGCTCGTCGTCGACTTCAGCCGCTACCTGCCGGGCGCGTTCGCGACGAGCGAGCTGCGCCGCCACGGGGCGCGCGTCGTGCGCGTCGAGCAGCCGGGCGGCGACCCGATGCGCGCGACCGCGCGCGAGTGGCACGACGCCCTGAACGCGGGCAAGGAGTCGGTCGTCTGCGAGCTGCCGGCCGAGGCCGACTTCGCCCGGGCGTTGATCGGCCGGGCGGACGTCGTGCTCGAGTCGTTCCGTCCCGGCGTGGCGGACCGCCTCGGCATCGGCGCCGACGTCGCACCGGACCGCGCCGTCTACTGCTCGCTCACCGGCTTCGGCGAGGCGGGCGAGCACGCGTGGCGCGCGGGCCACGACCTCAACTACGTCGGCTTCGCAGGCCTGCTCGAGCACACTGCACCTGCGCTTCCTCCGGTGCAGGCGGCCGATCTCGCAGCCGGCGCACTCGGTGCGGTCACGGGCATCCTCGCCGCGCTCGTCGCGCGCGCGCGTACCGGCGAGGGCGCGCGCATCGTCATCTCCATTACACACGGCGCTCACCGCCTGCTGCCGCGCACGCCGGTGCTGACGACGGGCTTCGCCTGCTATTCGATCTACACCTGCGCGGACGGGCGCCATCTCACGGTCGCCGCGCTCGAGCGGAAGTTCTTCGCGCGCCTCTGCGAGCTCCTCGACCGCCCCGACCTCGCCGAGCGCCAGTACGACGAGGATCAGACGGCCCTCCGCGGCGAGCTTGCGCAGACTTTCGCGACCCGGCCGCTCGCGGAATGGCTCGCGCACTTCGGCGAAGAGGACGTGTGCGTGGGTCCGGTCGCGACGCGAGCGGAGGCCGACGCCGCATACGGCGAGGCTCCGGCGCCGAGCGCGCCGACGGTCGGCGAGCACACGGAGCGCTGGCGGACGGAGCTCGGATTGTGATCACGCAGTCCGAGCCGCACGACCTCCGGCTGCTCGTGGCGACCGGGAGCGCGATCGTCGCCGTGGCGAAGGACGGAACGCGCAAGCAGCTGCTCGGCGAAGCGCAGGATGCGGCGTACTCGCCAGACGGAACGCTCGTCGCGTTCGCGCGCGGCGGCGACCTCTGGCTCGCAAATGCCGACGGCAGCGGCCAGCGGCGGCTCGTCTCCACGCCGAACGTCGTCGAGTACGGACCGTCCTGGCTGCCGAGCGGCCGCGCGATCGTCTACACGGCGAGCATCGCCGGCCGGCGGCAGATCCGCATCGTGCCGCTCCCCTTCGGGACGACGAAGCGGCTCGCGCCGAGCGACGCGGAGGAGTACGGCGCGACCGCCTCGGCCGCGGGGCGGATCGCGTTCGTGTCGACACGCAACGGCGCGCCCGCCGTGTTCGTGGCCCAGCCGGACGGCTCGATGCCGACGCCGTTCGACACGACCGGTCCGGCGCAGCCGCTCACCGACCCCTACGACCTCGCCTGGTCGCCCGACGGAACGAAGCTCGCCTACGACGCGACACTCGCCGACGGCACGACCGGCCTCGTCGTCGACGACGGCACGACGCAGACGGTGATCGGCGCCGGTGAGAACCCGGTCTGGTCGCCCTCGGGGACGCGAATCGCGGTCTCGACCGCCGCCGGGCTCGTCTCGGTGGCGACCGACGGGAGCGACCCGCGCGATCTCGGCACCGGCACGCCGCGCGACTGGCGCGTGGTACCGGTCGGGGTGCCGAAGTTCCCGAACCTCGTGCAGCGGCCGCCGAGCGGGCTCGTCGTCATGCGCTCGGCGAGCGGGCACTGGCTCCTCGGCTTCACGTCGATGGTCGACAACGACGGCCCGGGCATCCTCTGGATCCGCGCGTCGCGGCCGCCTGGGTCGAGCGTCATGCAGGTGCACCAGCTCGTTCAGCTCGCCTCCGGCGGGGTGCGGGTCGATGCCGCCGCAGGCGAGCTCAAGTACGTGAACGCGCCGCCGCACCACCACTGGCACTTCCTCGGCTTCGACCACTACGAGCTGCGCAGCACGAGCGACTTCAAGCTCGTCGTGCGCGACTACAAGAGCGGCTTCTGCATCGCCGACCACTACGGCACGGCGATCGGGGTCCCGCACGGCCCGCCGCGCTTCCTCGGCAACTGCGCGCAGTTCCATCCCGAGGCGCGCTCGCTCGAGGAGGGCGAGTCGGTGGGCTACACCGACCGCTATCCCGCCTTCTTCCACGGCCAGCAACTCGACATCACGCACGTCGCAGCCGGCACGTACTGGCTCGTGCACCGAGCGAACGAGGACTTCTATCTGCGCGAGACGAGCTACAGCGACGACGCCGCGTCGCTGCTCGTGCGGATCAGCCGGCGCAACGGCGTCCCCACGGTGACGCCGCTCCGCAGCTGCCGGCGCGAGCGCTGCTAGGGGCCGATCTTCGCTCGACCAGCGGCGTCAGGCCCGAAGGGCCAGACGCCGAGCCCCCGGCGAACCGAGCGGCCGCCGCGCCCGTAGGACCTGCCGGCGGGCAGAACCGGAGAAGGGAGGATGCGATGAGGTTCCTCGTCGCAGGAGCAGCCGTCGTCGCCGCCGCCGTTGTCGCGGCGGGGCCGGGCGCGGCCGCCTCGAACCCGAACGGCACGGGCCAGCCGTCGCAGACGTGTCTCAGCTCGACCGCCCCGAACGAGCCGGGGAACGCGGCGAACGCCCGGGGCTCGGCGTTCAACGAGAACGGCGGCATCGCCGGCGGCATGTACGCCGGCAGCCAGCCGCAGAACTCGAAGAACCCGAACTCGGTCGCGCAGTACGACGTGGCCTGCTACCAGGTCTCGCAGCACTGAGCAGCACCGGCCGGCGGCGCGGCGGCGCCGCCGGCCCTTTTCGGCAGGATGAGCGTCGATGCCGCTGCTCGACCGCGACGACTCCGTGCTCGTGGTCGTCGACGTCCAGCCCGGCTTTCTCGCCGCCGAGGCGGGCCAGGCGGTCGAGCGGATGGCATGGCTCGTCGCAGTCGCGGCCCGGCTCGCCGTCCCGGTTGTCGTCACGGAGGAGGAGCCGGAGCGGAACGGTGCGACCGACGCGCGGATCGTCGCGCAGCTGCCCGCGGGAGCTCCGGTGCTCCGCAAGCCGACGTTCGGGCTCGCGGGGACGCCGGAGATCCTCGCCGCCGTCCGCGCCACCGTCCGCCGAACGGCGGTGATCCTCGGGTGCGAGACCGACGTGTGCGTTGCTCAGTCCGCGATCGGCCTGCGCGACGAAGGCTTCGCCTGCGTGGTCGTCGAGGACGCGACGTTCTCGTCCGGCGAGATGCACGGTCGCGGGCTCGCACGCCTCGCCGCCGAGGGCATCGGCCTCAACCATGCGAAGGGCGTGACGTACGAGTGGCTGCGCACCGTCGAAGACGCCCACCTCGTCCTCGCCGATTCGGCACTGCCGCGGCCGCCGTTTCGCCTCTGAGCGTCTAGGACGAATCCTTCTCGTCGCGTGACCCGATCTGGCCGAGCGCGCGCTGGAACTCGGCGGGAATGATCCAGACCTTGTTGGACTCGCCCTTCGCGATCTGCGGCAGCGCCTGGACGTACTGATACGCGAGCAGCTGCGGGTCGGGATTGCCGGCGTGGATCGCCTCGAAGACGGTCCCGATCGCCTTCGCCTGTCCCTCCGCCTCGAGGATCGTCGCCTCGCGCGTGCCCTGGGCGCGCAGCACCGCCGCCTGCTTCTCGCCCTCTGCCGTGAGGATCGCAGCCTGTTTCTGCCCTTCCGCCTGCAGGATCGCCGCGCGCTTCTCGCGGTCGGCGCGCATCTGCTTCTCCATCGTGTCCTTGATCGACGTGGGCGGATCGATCGCCTTCAGCTCGACGCGGTTGACGCGGATGCCCCACTTGCCCGTCGCGTCGTCGAGCACGCCGCGGAGCGCGTTGTTGATCTCGTCGCGCGAGGTCAGCGTCTTCTCGAGCGCCATGCCGCCGATCACGTTGCGCAGCGTCGTCACCGTCAGCTGCTCGATCGCCTGGATGTAGTTCGCGATCTCGTAGCTCGCGGCCTTCGCGTCGGTGACCTGGAAGTAGATGACGGAGTCGATGTTCACGACGAGGTTGTCCTCGGTGATCACCGGCTGCGGCGGGAACGAGACGACCTGCTCGCGCAGGTCGATCAGCGGGCGTACGCGGTCGATGAATGGGACGATCAGCGCGACTCCCGGATTGAGCGTGCGATGGTAACGGCCGAGCCGCTCGACGACACGCGCGCGAGCCTGCGGGACGATCCGGATCGACCTCGAGAGGACCGCGATCACGATCGCGGCGACGACGAGCACGACGATCAGCGCTGCCACCATGAGGCTCCTTTACTCGTACACGAGCGCGGTCGCGCCCTGGATCTCGACGACTTCAACCTGCGTTCCCGGCTCGATCACCTGGTCCGGCATGTACGAGCGGGCGGACCACTCCTCGCCGCCGATGCGCACGCGGCCGCCGTGCTGGTCGACGCGCTGGAGCACGATCGCCTTCGCACCATGGAGCGCGAGCGTTCCGGTGCGGAGGGCCGGCGGCATCCGCAGATGCGCTCGGGCGAGCGGGCGCAGAACCGCGAGCGACGCGAGCGCTGCGGCGGCGAAGGCGAGCACCTGCGCCCAGACCGCCGCACCCGCCACGGCGACGAGCGCGCCGACGACCGCCGCGAGCGCGACCGGGCCGAGGAAGAAGAGCCCCGGCGTGAAGATCTCGCCCACGGCGAGGAGCAGAGCCGCGATCACCCACACGATCCATGCGGCCATTACGCAAGCGTAATTCCCAGCGCCGCGGGCAGCGCGTACAGGTCGTCGATGCGCGGCTCGAAGTCGGGATTCAAGCCGAGCCGGTCGACGAGCACGGCCCGCATGCCGAGAGCACGCGCGCCTTCCACGTCGTCCTCCACGGCGTCGCCGACCATCGCCGCGTTCTCGGCTCGAACCTCGAGCAGGTCGAGCACGGCTCGGAAGATCGACTCGTGCGGCTTGGTCTTTCCGTGCTGGAACGAGCTGATGCCGGCGTCGATCTCGAGCGCGTGATGCCGCGCGAACGCGAGCACGTCGCGGGCGGAGTTCGAGACGAGACCGATCTTGACGCCGTGGCGCCGAAGCTCGTCGAGGACGGGGAGCACGTCCTCGTACAGCTCGAAGTTCTCGTGCAGCAACCAGCGGCTCGTCAGCTCGAGCGCAACGCGGCGCGCGGCCGGCGCGTTGCCGCCCATGCCGAGGACGATCCGCTCGGTGAACGCGATCCAGATGTCCTCGTCGTGGTCGAGCTCGGGATGGCGCTTCAAGTCGAGGAGCGACGCCGCGCGCGCCTCTTCGTAGCGGGACGGATCGAGCGCGAGGCCGAACTGCTCGGCGCAGCGCACGTAGCCCTCCGGCATCAGCTCCGGGCCCGGCTTCGCGAGCGTGAAGTCGACGTCGAAGAGGATCGCCTTCAGAGCAGCCACTCGACCGTCTCCATGTGGGTGGCGATGTACTCGCTCCCGCCCGACCACGCGATCGTCTGCGCGATCGTCCAGCCCCGCGCACGCTCGCGGTCGAGGCCGAGCTCGCCGGTCAGCCGGTCGAGGCGGTAGAGCGCGTCACGGCGCGAGTGGCCGAGCTCGCACGAGCGGACGATCGGCGCGACCGCGAACTCGCGCTCGCCCGCGAGCGGCTTCGGGTCGATTACGAGCCACGGCTCGCGCTCCGCGGCGAGGACGTTGTGTCCGTGCAGGTCCTGGTGCAGGAGCACCTGTTCGCCCTGCATCGGCACGAGCTCGCGCAGCAGGCCGACGGCAACGTTGCCGTGGCGGGCGCGACCGAGGCCGAGCTCGATCCACGACTCCGCTTCCTCGGCAAGCGTCTGGAAGCCGTCCGCACCCACCCACAGCCGCGGCAGCAGGGCGACGAACACTCCGACGTGATCGACGCGTGCGTCGGCGAGGAACGTCCCCGGCTCGCAGCGCTCGAGCAGAAGCGCGTGGCGCGTGTCGTCGCGGGCGAGCAGCTTGACGGCACCGTCGCCTGCCCACCGCTCGAGCGCATCCGCCTCCTGCTCGGACTCGCGATGCGGGTTCTGGACCTTCAGCACCGCCGCCGTCCCGTCTGCACGGCGAACGCGGAACGCGCGCCCCGCAGCACCGGACGGATACTCGTCGCCGAGCGTCAGCTGCCAGCGCTCGAGGAGGTCTTCCACCGGTAGGCGTCCGGACGCCGGTTCGCGAGCGACGGCAGCTTCGTGCGGATGTCGCGCAGCCGGACGCGGTCGAGCTCGGCAACGACGACCGTCTCCTCGTCGGGCGCCTGCGCGAGCACCGTCCCCCACGGATCGACCACGAGCGAGCGGCCGTACGCCGGCCTGCCCGGCAGCGTCTCGCCGACCTGACCCGCCGCGGCGACGTACACCTGGTCCTCGATCGCGCGCGCACGCAGGAGGACGTGCCAGTGGTCGCGCCCGGTCGGCGTCGTGAAGTGGGCCGGGACGGTGACGAGCTCGGCACCCTCGAGCGCGAGGATGCGATAGAGCTCGGGGAAGCGGAGGTCGTAGCAGACGGAAAGCCCGACCGGCCAGTCCTCGAGCTGCGCGACGACAGGTGCGGTGCCCGGCTCCTCCGTCTCCGACTCGCGGTACACATGGCCGCCGACCTCGACGTCGAAGAGATGGATCTTGCGGTAGACGCCGACGAGCTCGCCGTCCGCGTCGAAGACGCAGCACGTGTTCGAGAGCTTCTCGCGGCCCGCTCGGCGCTCCGTGATCGAGCCGCCGACGAGCGAGATGCCGAGCGACCGCGCCCAGCCGGACATCGCCTCGACCGACTCCCCGCCGGCGAGCTCCTCCGCGCCCGCGCGGTAGTCGTCGGCCCCGCCGATCAGGTTCCACTTCTCCGGCAGGACGACGACGTCGGCGCCCGTCGACGCCGCGCGCGCGACGAGCGCCTCCGCGCGCTCGAGGTTTGCGGGCTTGTCCTGCCGCGACGTCATCTGCACGCACGCGACCCTGATCCGCTCGGGCACGCTTCGAGGATACTCGGGTCCCGCTACGCTTCAGTGCTCCCGGGGTGTGGCGCAGCCTGGTAGCGCGCTCCGTTCGGGTCGGAGAGGTCCCCAGTTCGAATCTGGGCACCCCGATGGCGAGAGGGCCGCGTCCGCGCGGCTCTTTTCGTCTACCAGAGCCTGTAGGTCCGGCGTGAGATGAAGAGGCCGTGGCCCGTGTGGTTGCCGCAGCGGAGGCCGGCGAGCGTCGAGCGGCAGTCGAACGGGCCCGCCCGGCACGCGTGGCCGTATGGCACCGTCACGTACCGGGGCCGCTGCGTCTCCGGGCTGTAGAGGATGCCGCCCGAGCAGGTCGGGGTGGCCGTCGAGCGGGCAGGGAGCGAGAAGCCGGCCCAGTCGAGCCCGATCGGCGGGCCGCAGCGGATCTTCTGCACGTAGCCCGCGTAGTCGGCCTGCTTCAGGCTGCAGTGGAGCGTCGCGTTCGGCGCGGGCGTGACGAAGCAGCGGATGTTCCCGCTCGGCGTCTCGAGCGCGGGGAGCGGATGAATCGAGAGAAGCAGCGCCGCCAGTGCGCCCGCCATGCGCGGAAGCTAACTCGCGCGCGTGTGCGCGGGGTAAGGCTTTCCGACAGCGGGGTCGAGGCCCGGAGGGCCAGACCCCTGTCCGCTAGCCGAAGCCGTAGAGGCCCGCGAAGCGGTCGGCGAGCAGCTGCACGAGCAGCGACGCCGGCAGGCCGACGACGTTCAGGTAGTCGCCCTCGACCCGGCGGACGAACGCCGCCCCTCGGCCCTGGATCGCATATGCGCCCGCACGGCCCTCCCATTCGCCGGACGAGACGTACCACGCGAGCTCGCGCGGTGTCAGCGCCCGGAAGGTGACGCGGGTCGCGACCGCCGAGACCGTCTCCCATCCCCGCGTCAGCAGGCAGAGGCCCGAGACGACGGCGTGCGTGCGGCCGGACAGCTCCTCGAGCATCTGCTCGGCGTGCGCGGCATCGGCCGGCTTTGCGTAGATGCGGCCGCCGAGCACGACCGTCGTGTCGACGCCCAGCACGGGACGGTCGCCCGCCTGCGCGGCGACGGAGCGCGCCTTGCCGGACGCGTGCCGGCAGACGAGCTCTTCCGCGTCCGCCTGCGGCGGGTCGTCCTCTTCGTAGTCGGGCGCGACGACGTCGAAGGGGAGTCCGAGCTGCTCGAGGATCGCCCGCCGCTGCGGCGATGTCGACGCGAGCAGGAGCGGCGGCGCCGGCGATGCGCTCATGCCGCGATCTCCGCCACACCGAACTCGGTCAGGACGGCTTCCGCGTCGGGCGTCAGCTCGCGCGCCTGGAAGATGACACGGAGGGCGCGCCGCTCCGACGCGTCGCGGAGCGCCGCGACGAGCGGCGCGAGCGCCTCGGGCTCGTCGCTCAGCAGCCGGTCCGTGTCGAGCACGAGGAGCGCGATCGTCGCGTCGCCCGCGACCGCGTCGGGCAGGTCGGCGAAGCCGCCGAGCGGGACCTGGAGCTCGAACGCCTGCTCGAGCTCCTCGAGCGCCCCGCTCGCGGTGCGCGCGGCGCGGCTGTCGAGGAAGCGGCACTCGAGCTCCGGCACCGAGTCCGCCTCGCTTCGCATCAGCCAGGCGCCGCTGCCGCCCGAGCGCAGGCGCAGCGCCCACGGACCGCGCAGGACCTCGCTCCAGGGCGGGAGGCGCACGACGGTCATGCCTTGCGCGCTACCCAGATCTCTTCGGCGGGCCACTTCCTCGCCCACTCGACGGTGACGTAGTCGTAGTAGCTCGGATCGACCGCGTCGTCGTGCGGGCGCAGCTCGTGCAGCGCCTCGACCTCGAAGCCGTTCGCGCGAAGCAGCGAGATCCAGTCGCCGTGGGAGAGGTGGTACTCGATGCCGGTCGCGCCCTCCCACTGGATCCGGTACATGCCGAACTGGTCGCGCAGCAGCCGCTCGCCCACCATCTCGTCCTCGTTCTCGGGTGCGCAGAGATAGACGAGCGTCGAGTTCGTCAGGAAGACCAGCCGGCCGCCGGTTCGGAGCAGCCGCGCCGCCTCCGGGACCCAGCGGTAGGGGTCGGCCCAGAGCGAGGCGCCGTATTCCGAGACGGCGAGGTCGAACGCTCCGTCCGGAAGCGGCACCGACTCGCCGGGCGCCTCGACGAGCGGAAACTCGATGCCGGTCTCGCCCATCATTCGCCGCGCGGTCGCGAGCTGGGCCGGGGTCGGGTCGACACCCGTCACGCGTGCGCCGCGGCGTGCGAGCCAGGAGCCGAAGTACGCCGTGCCGCAGCCGAGCTCGACGACGTCCAGCCCGGCCACCTCGTCCGGCAGGGCGCCGACCTGCTGCTCCGGGATCGCGAAGACGCCCCAGAGGATCCCCGGATGCTCCCACGCACGCTGGGCGTTCGCGTCCGTGTGCTCTGCGTTCGTCTCCGTCCACTCGGCGATGTTCGCCGCGATGCTGTCTACCGCTTCCTGCATTCCCACAGATCCTCCCCCGGCCAGCGCCGCGCCCAGCCCGCCGGAATGACGTAGTAGTAGTCGTGGTCGCGCGCATCCGCGGGCGCCTGCAGCTCGTGCAGCGCCTCGACCGCGAAGCCGGCCGCGCGCAGCGCGCGGATCCACTCGCCGTGCGAGAGGTGGAACTCGGCGCCCTCGTACCCGTCCCAGTGGACCTCCCACGGAGCGAAGAGCGCGCGCACGAGGCGCGTCCCGATCGGGACCTCGTCCTCGTCGGGCGTGCAGAGGTGCGCGAGCGGCGACATCGTGAGGAAGAGCAGCCGGCCGCCCGGTCGAAGGAGCCGGGCCGCCTCGGCGAGCCAGCGCGCCGGATCCGCCCAGAGCGAGGCGCCGTACTCGGAGAGCGCGAGGTCGAAGGACGCGTCCGGCAGCGGCACGGACTCGCCGGGGGCCTCGACGAGCGGAAACTCGATCCCCGTCTCGCGCTGGAGCCGCCGCGCGGTCTCGAGCTGCGCCGGCGTCGGGTCGACGGCGACGGGGCGTGCCCCGTTCCGCGCGAACCACGCCGACTCGTACGCGGTCCCGCAGCCGAGCTCGACGACGTCGAGCCCTGCCGGATCGCCGACCCAGCGGTCGGGGATCTCGAAGACGCCCCAGAGGAGCTCGGAGCGCCGCCACCCATCGGCCGCCGCGGCGTCCGTGTGCTCGGCGTTCGTCTTCGTCCACTGCGCGACGTTCGCCGCGATGCGGGCGTCAGCCGAGCTCATCGGCGGAGAACCAGAGCGCGATCTCGCGCTGCGCCGACTCCGGCGAGTCCGAGCCGTGCACGAGATTGTCCGGCATCGAGTTCGCGAGGTCGCCGCGGATCGAGCCCGGTTCCGCGTCTGCAGGGTTCGTCGCGCCGATCGTCTTGCGCATCGTCACGATCGCGCCTTCTCCCTCGACGACGAGCGCCCACGTGGGCCCCGACGTGATGAAGTCGACGAGGTCGCCGTAGAACGGCTTCTCGCGGTGCTCGGCGTAGTGCGTCTCGCCGAGCTCGCGAGTCGCGGTCAGGAGCTTGCCCGCGCGGATCTCGAAGCCCCGCGCCTCGATCCGGCCGAGGATCTCGGCCGCGAGCCGGCGCCGGACGGCGTCCGGCTTGATCAGGATCAGCGTTTTCTCCGCGGCCATCGGCCGCGCACCTTAGCTATTCGGCGCGCCGGCGCCTGCGGCTCTCGAACTGCGGCAGCGCGACCGCGGCGGGCTCGACGGGCGTCTCACAGTGCGGGCACACCTGCCAGAGCGCCTCGAGGGGCGCCTTGCAGTTCGAGCACGCCTGTTTCAGCTTCGTCGTGCAGATCGGGCACACGAGGTACGAGCTGTCGACCTCGGAGCGGCAGACGGGACAGTGGAGGTCGCGCTTTGCGAGCCGGTCCTCCATCGCCTTGATCTCGAGCTCCCGCTCGCGCACGTCCTCGAGGTACTCGGGCGGACGGAAGAGCATGTAGATGAACGGCCCGAGGTAGGGGACGATGACGCCGAGGAGGACGCTCATCCCCACGAACCAGCCGTCCTCGATGCGCCGCTTCGCGTCCTTGTAGATCCAGTAGAGCGTCGCCAGCCACAGCACGAGCGCGAAGAAGATGAGCAGGTTCCGGATCACGAACCAGGTGCTCGAGCTGAAGAAGGCGGCGGCGGTCACAGGAGGATTCTGCCTATCAAATAGCCGGCGGCGAACGCTCCTCCGACGATCACCACGAGCAGCCCGATCGCGAAGGCGAAGACACCGAGCTTCTCGCTTCCTCTATGCGTCGCTGCGGCCACTGAGCTCTGCAAGAAGATAAAGGGAGCCGGTGACGACGACCGCGCCCGACGGCCCCGCCAGGGCCAGGGCGCGTGCGCGGGCGTCGACCGGGTCGGGAACGGGCTCGACATGCTGGAAGTACGGTTTCGCCCGGGCGGCGAGGTCCCCTGCCGGCACCGCCCGCTCGTTCGACGATTGGGTGGCGAGGAGGGCCGGCCCGAGGACGGAAAGCGCCTCGAGCATCAGCTCGGGACGCTTGTCCGCGAGGATCGAGGCGACGACGACGTACTCGCGGCTCGGGAGCCTCGGCAGGAGGTAGCCGACGCCCGCGAGGTTGTGGGCGCCGTCCCAGATCTCGAGCGGCTCCTCGCCGCGGCGCTCGAGCCGCCCCGGCAGCGCGACGTCGGCGGCCGCGTGGGGATCGACGTCGCGCCCGAGAAACGCCTCCGCCGCGGCAGTCGCGAGCGCGAGGTTGCTCGAGCCGCTCACGACGACGTCGCCGGCCCCGTTCGCGCGGGCGAGCGCCTCCCACTCCTGCTGGCCGAGCACGGCGGCGACGCCCGGCCGGACGACCGCAAGCTTCTCCGCGGCGATCTGCTCCCGCGTCTCGCCGAGCACGTCCATGTGGTCGAGCGCGACGTTCGTGAGCACGACCACCCGAGTGCGGAGCACGTTCGTCGCGTCGTGGCGGCCGCCGAGCCCGGCCTCGACGACCGCGACGTCCACCTCCGCCTCCGCGAACGCTCCGAGCGCGGCCGCGGTCACGAGCTCGAACTGCGTCGCGTCGCCTGCGTGCGGCAGGACGCGCTCGACTGCCGCCTCGAAATCGGCTTCGCGGCCGCCGATCCGGATCCGCTCGCTCCACGCGCGCACGTGCGGGGAGAGGTACGCGCCGACACGCAGCCCGGCGTCGGCGAGCAGCTCCTCGGTCATCCGCGTCGTCGTCGACTTGCCGTTCGTTCCCACCACGTGGATCGCAGGGAAGCGCAGCTGCGGGTCGCCGAGCCGCGCGAGCAGCTTCCGCATCCGTTCGAGCCCGAAGCCCGCGACCGGCCACGGGCTGAGCGACTCAACCCAGCGCGTCGAGCTCTGCACGGTACTGCTCGAGCTTCTGTCGTTCCGCGTCGACGACTTCCGGCGCCGCGTTCGCCACGAACTTCTCGTTCGCGAGCATCCGCTCCGACCGTTCGATCTCCTTGCGAACGCGTGCGCGCTCGGCCTCGACGTCGCCGCGGCCGTTCTCGCTCGGCCGCACGACCGCTTTGAAGATCCGCTCGGCGTCGCCCGACAGCTTGATGCGCACGCCGCTCCGCCGGTAGATCCGCGCCGCGGTCTGCGCACGCTCGATCTCGTCGCCCGCGGACTGCGGAGCCGCCTCGGGCCACGGCGCGACGACCAGCCGCGTCTCGCGCGCCGGCAGGTGCGACCAGATCTCCTCGGTGACGTGCGGCATGATCGGATGCAGCAGCGCCAGCAGCCGCTCGAGCGCGGCGAACGCCGTCGCCCGCACCTCGGCCTCGTGCAGCCGCGGCTTGATCGACTCGAGATACCAGTCGCAGAAGTCGTCGAACGTCACGTGGTACAGCCGCTCCACCGCGTGCGAGAAGTCGAACGCGTCGAGGTCCTGCTCGAGCTCGGCGCGCGTCGCGTCGATGCGGGCGAGGATCCAGCGCTCCTCCACCGACGACGGCTCGAGCGCGACGCGGTCTGCGCCGCTCATCAGCAGGAGCCGGCTCGCGTTCCAGAGCTTGTTCGCGAGCCGCCGTCCCTCTTCGATCGACTGCGACGAGAAGCGGACGTCCTGCGTCGACGACATCTTCAGGAGGCCGTAGCGCGTCGCGTCGGCGCCGTGCTCGGCGATCAGGTCGAGCGGGTCGATTCCGGTGCCGAGCGACTTCGACATCCGACGCCCGTCGGGTGCGAGGATCGTCGAGTGGATGATCACGTCGGCGAACGGGATGCCGCCCATCAGCTCGAGGCCGGCCATGATCATGCGCGCCTCCCAGAGGAAGATGATCTCGCGCGCGGTCGAGTTGACGTCGCCCGGGTAGTAGCGGCGCAGGTCGGGCGTGTCGTCCGGCCAGCCGAGCGTCGCGAAGGGCCAGAGCGCCGAGCTGAACCAGGTATCCAGCACGTCCTCGTCGCGGACCAGCTCGGTCGACCCGCACTCCGCGCACGCCTTCGGTTCCGTCTCGGCGCAGGTGACGTGGTTGTCCGGGCAATACCAGATCGGCAGCTGGTGCCCCCACCAGAGCTGCCGTGACACGTTCCAGGGCCGGATGCTCTTCAGCCAGTCGAGCGCGACCCGGTTCTGCACCGGCGGATGGAACGTGACGCGGCCGGACTCGATCGCCTCGACCGCCGCACCGGCCATCGGCCGCATGTCGCACCACCACTGCAGCGAGATCAGCGGTTGGATGCGCGTGCCGCTCCGCTCGCAGTGGCCGACGGCGTGCCGGTAGCTCTCCCGCCTCTCGAGCAGGCCCTCTTCGCGCAGCCATGTGACGACGTATTCGGCCGCCTCGTCCTCGGTCAGCCCGATCAGCTTCTCGGGGATGTCGCCGAGCATCCGGCCGTCGAGGCCGATCACCGTCAGCTCCGGAAGGCCGTGGTCGCGGCCGATCTCGAAGTCCATCGGGTCGTGCCCGGGCGTGATCTTCACGGCGCCCGTGCCGAACGCCGGATCGACGCGCTCGTCGGCGATCACCGGCACCTCGCGCCCGACCACGGGGACGACCACGTGCTTGCCGACGAGCTCCGTGTAGCGCTCGTCGCCGGGATGCACCGCGACGGCGACGTCGGCCAGGATCGTCGCCGGACGAACCGTCGCGATCGAGATGCTTCCTTCGCCGTCCACGAGCGGATACCGCGCGTAGGTCAGCGCGTCGTCGACGTCGACATGCTCGACCTCGAGGTCGGAGATCGACGTCCGGCAGTCACTGCACCAGTTGACGATGCGGTTGTCGCGGTACAGCCAGCCGCGCTCGTACAGATGCACGAAGAAGTGCATCACCGCGCGGACGTAGTCGTCGTCCATCGTGAACCGCTCGCGCTCGTAGTCGAGCGAGCAGCCGAGACGCCGGAACTGGCTCATGATCACGCCGCCGTACTCGTGCAGCCACTCCCACACGCGCTCGACGAACGCCTCGCGTCCGATCTCGAGCCGCGACGTGCCCTCCTTGCGGAGCTCCTTCTCCATCACCGCCTGCGTCGCGATGCCGGCGTGGTCGAAGCCCGGCTGCCAGAGCGTGTTGAAGCCGCGCATGCGGTGCCACCGGATGAGCGCGTCCTGGATCGACCCGTTCAACGCGTGGCCCATGTGCAGCGCGCCGGTGACGTTCGGCGGCGGGACTGCGATCACGTAGGTCTCGCGGGGATCGTCGGCATCGGCGCGGTAGAGCCGCTCGCGCTCCCACGTCTCCTGCCAGCGCTCCTCGACTCCGTGCGGTTCGTACAGAGGCGCAAGCTCCATCAGGCACGCACCTTAGTGGCGCGCCGAGGAGTCTCGATCAGGTCAGGCAGCGACTATGAGCGAAGCATAGCCGCTAGCGCCGCGCCGCTCGCCCCCGCTGCCAGTCGCGCGGCTGCGCCCCCACCTGCTCGAGGATCGTCTCGAGCAGCGTGAACGACGAGAGCACGTGCTCGCGCGCGAGCGCCCGCGCGCCAGCGGCGCTGCCCGCGACGAGCGCCTGCTTGATCGCCCGGTGCTGCTCGGCGTTCCGCGCATAGAGGCCGTCGATCGAATGGTCGCCCGGCGCCCAGACCGCCGGCCCCGAGAACGAGCGCCGCGCGCTCTTCGCGAGCTGCTCGACGAGCGGCAGGTCGGCGACGCGGTAGATCACGTCGTGGAAGCCGTGGTTCGCGCGGACCCAGTCGCCCATGATCGACCTGCGCTCCTCGCCCGGCTCGCGCGAGCGGAGCTCCTTCGAGATCTCGGCGAAGCGCCGCTCGGCCGTCTCGAGCTCGAGCAGGTCCTCCGGCGTCATCTTCGTCGCCGCGACCTCGGTCGCGAGCGACTCGAGCTCGGCGCGCACCATGAACGCCTCGTGCAGCTCCTCCCGCGAGAGCGTCCGCACGCGGACGCCGCGGTTCGGCACGAACGAGACCAGGCCGAGCGCGGCCAGCCGCCGCAGCGCCTCGCGCACCGGAGTGCGCGAGACCTGGAACTGCTCGGAGAGCTGCTCCTGGCGGAGGACGGTCCCGGGCGCGAGCTCGCCCGAGACGATCGCCTCCTCGATCACGAGTGCGATGTCGTCGGCTTTCGTCGAGTCGAGGCTCATATCCGCTCCCGGCGCCGGCAAAGCCGGCGCCTCAGCTCCTGTTTCTGCTCCAGCGGCGGCCAAGCAGCCGCCTCCGCTGCCGGCTCCGTCGAGCCTACGCCGGCGATGAGCTCCGTCGAGCCTACGCTCATTCGAGATGAGTGTACGCCGGGAGCGTGAGGAACTCCTCGAGCTCCTCGGCGAGCGCGAGCCCGAGGAAGAGCTCCTTCGCCTCGGCGCCGGCCTCCACGCGCTCGGCCTCGGCGCGAACCTCTTTCGGCGTGAAACGGCCCGCCCGGACCCACTGCCAGACCTGCGAGCGCGAGATCTCCGCGGTCGCCGCGTCCTCCATCAGGTTGTCGATCGCCGCAGCCCCGACGCCGTGCAGCCACGAATCGAGGTACCGGATGCCGACCGAGACGTTCGTCCGGAGGCCCTGCTCGGTGATCTCGCCCGGCGTCTCCGGGATCGAGAGCAGCGCCGCCTCGTCCAGGACGACGTCCTCGCGCAGCCGCTCGAGCTGGTTCGGCCGGTCGCCGAGCACGGCGTCGAACTCCTCCGTCGCGACCGGAACGAGATCGGGATGGGCGACCCACGTCCCGTCGAAGCCCTGCCCGGCCTCGCGTTCCTTGTCCTCGCGCACCTTCGCGAGCGCGACCCGGTTGACCTCCGGGTCCCTGCGCGAAGGGATGAAGGCGGCCATGCCGCCGATCGCGTGCGCGCCGCGCCGGTGACACGTGCGCACGAGTAGCTCTGCATACGACCGCATGAACGGCACGGTCATCGTCACCTGCACCCGGTCCGGCAACACCCAGCCGCGTGCGCGGAGCTTCTTGATCACGCTGAAGATGTAGTCCCACCGTCCTGCGTTCAGCGCGCAGCCGTAGTCGCGGAGCTCGTAGAGGATCTCGTCCATCTCGAACGCGGCGAGGATCGTCTCGATCAGGACGGTGCAACGGATGGACGGGTCGCCGGCGAGCCGGAATGCGTCCGCCCACAGCCGGGCCTCGAGATGCGACTCGAGCTTCGGCAGGTAGAAGTAGCGCGCTCCGTGGAAGAACGCGAGGCCGAAGTCGAAGAGGCTCGCCGAAATCGGCTCGCCGTCGACCTCGTAGTGCCGCTCCGGCAGGTGCCAGCCCCGAGGCCGGATCACGAGCGTCGCAAGCTCGTCGTTCAGCCGGTACTGCTTCTCGCCCGTGTCGAGCTCGAGCTCCCGGCGAAGCGCGTCGCGGACGTTCACCTGACCCTGCACGACGTTCGTCCACGTCGGCGAGTTCGCGTCCTCGAAGTCCGCCATGAAGACGCGCGCGCCCGAGTTGAGCGCGTTGATCATCATCTTGCGCTCGACCGGCCCCGTGATCTCGCAGCGCCGGTCCAGGAGGTCCGGCGGGGCCGGCGCCACGCGCCACGTCGAGTCCTCGCGGAGCTCCTTCGTCTCTGACAGGAAGCCGGGGTTCGCGCCCGCGTCGAGCTCGCGCTGGCGTTCCCGACGCCGCTCGAGCAGCGCGATGCGGGTCGGGTTCAGCTCGCGGTGGAGGCGCTCGACGAAGGCGAGCGCGTCCGGTGACAGAACGTCGCGCTCGGTCAGGCTGTGAATTGCGCTTCCTCGGTCGAGCCCCTGAGCGCGAGCGTCGAGGCGTCCGGGGACACGGCCTGCGTGACGAGATCGAAGTAGCCCGCACCTACCTCGCGCTGGTGGCGCGTCGCCGTATAGCCGTGCTCCTCCAACGCGAACTCGTGCTCTTGCAGGCGGACGTATGCGCTCATCTGCTCCTCCGCGTACCCGCGGGCAAGCTCGAACATACCGGCATTGAGCGAGTGGAAGCCGGCAAGCGTGATGAACTGGAACTTGTAGCCCCACTCGCCCAGCTGCCGCTGGAAGCCCGCGATCGTGTCGTCGTCGAGGTGCTTGCGCCAGTTGAAGGACGGCGAGCAGTTGTAGGCGAGCAGCTTGTCCGGGAAGCGCTCGTGGATCGCCTCCGCGAAGGAGCGCGCCTCGCCGAGGTCGGGCGTCGAGGTCTCGAACCAGACGAGGTCGGCGTACGGCGCGTAGGCGAGCCCGCGCGAGATCGCGGCGTCGAGCCCGTCCCGCACGCGGAAGAAGCCTTCGTTCGTGCGCTCGCCGGTGACGAACTCGCGGTCGTACTCGTCGACGTCGCTCGTCAGCAGGGCCGCCGAGAGGGCGTCGGTGCGCGCGACGAGCACGATCGGCACGTCGCAGACGTCGGCCGCGAGCCGCGCGGCGTTCAGCGTGCGCACGAACTGCGACGTCGGCACGAGCACCTTGCCGCCGAGGTGGCCGCACTTCTTCTCGGACGCGAGCTGATCCTCGTAGTGCACGCCCGCGGCGCCCGCTTCGATCATCGCCCGCATCAGCTCGTAGGCGTTCAGCGGCCCGCCGAAGCCGGCTTCGGCGTCGGCGAGGATCGGCGCGAGCCAGTACGTGCCGTTTCGCTCCTCTGCCCAGTCGATCTGGTCCGCACGCAGCAGGGCGCTGTTCAGCCGCTTGACGAGCGCCGGCGCGCTCGAGACCGGATAGAGGCTCTGGTCGGGATACGTCGCGCCGGCGAGGTTCGCGTCGGCCGCGACCTGCCAGCCGGAGAGGTAGATCGCGTCGAGCCCGGCCTTCACCATCTGCACGGCCTGGCCGCCCGTGAGCGCCCCGAGCGCGCGCACCGGCTCCTCGCGCCGAAGGAGCTCCCAGAGCCGCTCGGCGCCGAGCCGGGCGAGCGTCGCCTCCGGCACGACGGAGCCCCGCAGCCGGACGACGTCCGTGGCCGTGAACGTCCGCTCGACTCCCCGCCAGCGCGGGTCGTCGCGCCAGCGGGCATCGAGCTGGTCTGCCTGGGCCTGGATCCGAGCCTGGGGTGTCATTCCCTCTCCTGCGGTCGATTGGCGGGTTTTCGGATCCTAGATGACCCTCCTGGCCGGGTGCAAACCCCCAGGAGGGCCAGTCTTGGATCCCGGGCGCCCTCAGGAGCGGCGGACGGTCGCCCCGTCCTGCGGGACCGGGTCGCGCGCGACCGGCGCGTCGGCGGCCTCCTCGAGCAGCTCGTCGAAGAGTGCCCGGTAGTGCTGCATCGCCTGCCGCAGGTCTTCCGTCGTCGCATTCCCGAGCGCGGACGAACGCGCCAGGCGGTGTCCCTCGCGGTAGTTCTCGACCACCTCGGGATGATCGACCGAGACATCGGCTGCACGCTGCTCGAAGTCGTCGGTCGGGTAGCCGCGGTCGCGCATCACCGACTGGATCAGCAGGTCGCCCTCGCGCACGGCACCGTCCGGATCGTCGACGAACTGCGCCTGGACGCCCTGCCACTCCAGCACGTAGCGCTCGCGCGCGCCGGGCGGGAGCGGACGGATGTCGAGCTCGTTCCGCCGTTCGGCGCGCGCCGCGAGCTCGGCCTCGGCGTCCCGCTTGCTACCCGTGCCTGCGAGCGTGCGATCGTATTCGGGGCCGAAGCGGCTCTGGAGCGTCCGCGTTCGCCGGGCCGCGAGCGCGCGCCATGCGACGACTGCGACGACCACGACCGCAGCCGCGACGATCAGCGCCCAGATCCAGGCTGCCATTTCCGTCTCCTCTCGTTGATTACGGGTGCGCCGCCCGCGCCTTCGACGTAGAACGGCCGCGCCTGCCGGCCGGTTCCGGCTCAGCGGGCCGTCCAGCCGAGATCCATCACGAAGGGCGCCCCCGTCACGGCGCGCGCGTCCGGCCCGAGCAGCCAGGCGGCGGCGGCGGCGACCTCGGCCGGGTCGAGCAGGCGCCTGACCGCCTGCGGCGCGAGCAGGTCCGCCTCCGTGCGCTCGGCGAGCTGCGCCTCGACGAGCGCCGTTCGCACGTATGCCGGGCAGAGCGCGGATGCCGAGATGCCGGCCTCGGCGCCTTCGAGCGCGAGCACCTTTACGAGGCCGAGCACACCATGCTTCGCGGCGACGTAGCCCACCTTGAACGGCGAGGCGACGAGGCCGTGCACCGAGGCGACGACGAGAAAGCGGCCGTCGCCCGAGGCCGCGAGCGCGTCCCACGCATATTTCGCGAGCAGGAACGGGCTCGTCACGAGCAGCGCCTGCAGGCGGTCCCACTGCTCCTCGGGAAAGTCGCGGAGCGGCGCGACGTGCTGGAAGCCGGCGTTTGCCACCACGGCGTCGAGCCGGCCGTGGAAGCGGTCGAGCGCGGCGTCGACGACGGCACGGTTGCCTTCGCGCGTCGCGAGATCGCCGTCGGCGACGTCGACCGCGTGCACTTGCCAGCCGTCGTCCTCGAGGCGGGCCGCGATCGCCGAACCGATCCCGCGCGCCGCGCCCGTCACGAGGACGGTGCGGCTCACGCGTAGTAGCGGAAGACGAGCTCGGCGACGCAGACCGGCTTGTCGCCGCCCTCGCGCTCGATCGTCGCCGTCATCGTCGCCTGAAAGCCCCAGTCGTGCCGGGCGATCTCGTCGACGCGGAAGGTGCCGCGCACGCGCGAGCCCGACGGTACCGGGGCGGGAAAGCGCACACGGTTCAACCCGTAGTTCACGGCCATCCCGCCCTCCTGTCGCGGCACCACCTCGTACGACATGGCCGGCAGGAGCGACAGCGTCAGGTAGCCGTGACCGATCGTGCCGCCGAACGGCCCGCCCGCCGCGCGCTCGCGGTCGACGTGGATCCACTGGTGATCGCCCGTCGCGTCGGCGAACGCGTCGATCCGCTCCTGCGAGACGTCGATCCAGCTCGACGGCCCGAACTCCGCTCCCCGCTCGAGCTCAGCCATGATCGCCCCACCGTACGACACTTGCGGCCCAGGTGTAGCCCGTACCGGCGGCGAGCAGCAGCACGAGCTCGCCGTCGCGCAGCTCGCCTGCTCGCGCGGCGCGATCGAGCGCGAGCAGCGGGTCGACGCCGCTCATGTGCCCGGTGTCGTCGAGATATGCGGCGCGCGCCGGGTCGAGGCCGAGCGCCTCGATGAGCGCGCGATGCATGGACGGCTTCATGTGGATGCCGCAGAGGTAGCCGACGTCGGCGAGCGTCGCACCGCTCCGCTCGACCGCACCGCGCGCCGCGGAGACGAAGTTCGCGAGGCTGACCTGGTCGAGCCCTTCCTTCATCGCCGCGGGGTCCGCGACGTCGAGGAAGCGGTAGCCGCCGTTCGGCGAGACGCTGCCGCCCGAGGGCAGCTTCACCTGCAGCGAGAAGGAGCCGTCGGTGATGCCGTGACAGCCCAGCAGCTCGTTGCGGCCGCCGTCCTTGACGAGCAGCCCGGCGACGGCGCCGTCCCCGAAGTTGAACATGAACCGCGACCGCGCGTTCCCGTAGTCGAGCAGGTACGACTCGCGGCACGCCGCGACGACGAGCATCGTCTGCAGCTCGTCCTCCGCGAGCAGCATGTCGCGTGCGATGCGCAGCGCGACCGGCGTGCCGCAGGAGACGTTGTCGTACTCGACGGCGTACGCGCGCGTGGCGCCGAGCCGGTGCGCGATCCACGGCGCCGCCTGCCACACGGCGTAGTCCTTCCACATCGAGCCGTAGTACATGACGACGTCGATCTGCTCCGGATCGACGTCGGCCTCCGCGAGCAGCGATTCCGCGGCGCAGACCGAGAGGTCGCTCACGTGCTCGTCCACGGCTGCGATGTGCTTGCCGCGCAGCCCGAACTTCTCCACGATCACCGGCTCGGGGATCCCGCTGCGCTCGGCGACCTCGGCGGCCGTCATCCAGCGCTCGGGCAGGTACGCGGCGGTGGCGGCGAGCGAGATGCGCGTCATCCCGCCTCCAGGACGGAGCGGATGATGCGCGCGAGCTCCTCCTCGACGTGCTCGGGCACCGATCCGTCGCCCCAGAGGATGAAGCGCATACCGAGCATCTCCCCGGCCGCCATCAGCGCCCACGCGCTCACCTCCGGGTCGATGTCGCCCACCTCGCCGCGGGCGATCGACTCGCGGAGCCCTTCGACGTAGCCCTCCGCGAGCTTCTCGTAGTGGTAATGCAGCATCTCCGGCGAGACGAACTCGGCCTGGCGCACGATCCGGTAGAGCGCCGGGTGGTCCGACGTGAACCGGAAGTACGCACCGAAGCCGAGCAGCTCTGCTTCGAGCCGCGTCTCCCCCTGCGAGGATGCCTCCTTCATCGCGTGGCGGACGCGGCGGTTCAGGTCGCGGACGAGCTCGTCGAAGATCTCCTTCTTCGACGAGAAGTAGAGGTAGAACGTCCCCTGGCCGACGCCCGCGGCCTCGGTGATCTTGACGATCGAGGCGTCGTGGTAGCCGAGGTCGCCGAACACCTGCTCGGCCGCCTCGAGCAGCCTGCCGCGCGTCTCGACGCCGCGCGAGGAGAGCGTGCGACCGTCCGCTCCGTGCACGCTCATGCCGCGACCTCGCTCGCGAGCAGCTGCTTCTGGATCTTGCCGAGCGAGTTGCGTGGGATCTCCGGCACGAAGCGGATAGACGCCGGCACCTTGAACCGCGCGAGCCGTTGCGAGCAGAAGGCGACGAGCTCTTCCTCGGCGACCCCGTCGCCGACGACGAACGCGAGCCCGACCTCGCCCCAGCGCTCGTGCGGCACGCCGACGACCGCGGCGTCGCGGACGAGCGGATGCTCGTGAAGCACCGCCTCGACCTCGGCCGGGTAGACGTTCTCGCCGCCCGAGATGTACATGTCCTTGAGCCGGCCCTTGATCCGGTAGTAGCCCTCCTCGTCCGCCTCGGCGACGTCGCCGGTGCGCAGCCAGCCGTCGGCGGTGAACGCGTCCGCGCTCGCCTCCGGGTTCCGCCAGTAGCCGGGGAAGACGTTCGGCCCCTTCACCTGCAGCTCGCCGTCGTCGCCGAGGCGGACCTCCACGAAGGGGTACGGCTTGCCGGCGCAGCCGAGCTTGCGCACGGCGTCCTCGGGCGGCAGGCAGAGGACGTTCGGAGCCGCCTCGGTCAGGCCGTAGCCCTGGACGATCGCGGTGCCGCGCCTCGCCCATGTCTCGAGCAGCGCCTCGGGCATCGGCGCGCCGCCGACGACCGCGCGCTCGAGGCTCGAGAGGTCGGCGTCGGCGAAGCGCGGATGCTGTGCGAGGAGGAGGTAGATCGGCGGCACGCCCATCATCGTGGTCACCTGCTTCTCCTCGATCAGTCGGAGCACACGGCCGGCGTCGAACTGCCGCTCGAGGACGACGGTCGCGCCCTTCAGCCAGGCAAGCAGCGACTGCACGTTCCACCCGCCCACGTGGAACTGGGGCAGCACCTGCAGCACGACGTCGTCACCGTGCACTCCGGTCGCGCCGTCGAACGAGATGTTCGTCCAGAAGCAGTTCGCGTGCGTGAGCAGCGCGCCCTTCGGCTTGCCGGTGGTTCCGGACGTATAGATCAGCAGGAGCCCGTCGTCGTCCGTGACCTGCTCGTCACGGTGCCTGGCACCGGACGTGGCCACTGCGAACGGGAGGTACGGCCGCTCCGTCTGCTCGGCGAGCCCGCGGTAGCCGTCCTCCACGAGAAGAAGCGACGGCTCGGCGTCTTCGAGCTGGTAGCGGAGCTCGGGCGCGGTGAGGCGCCACGAGAGCGGCAGCAGGACGAGGCCGAGCCGGGCACAGGCAAAGAGGACCTCGACGTGCTCCGGCGAGTTGCCGGTCAGCGTCGCGACCCGGTCGCCGCGTCGCAGGCCGGCCTCGACGAACGCAGCGGCGTACGCATCGGCGCCCGCGGCGAGCTCGCCGTAGGTGACGAGCCGGCCGTCGTAGTCGATCGCAACGCGCGCCGGTGTGTTGCGCGCACGGTCGTCCAGCCAGCGGCCGATGCTGAGCGTGCTCGTCACGACTCGAGGAACTCTTTCACGAGGTCGGCGACGCGCTCGGAGTCCTCCCACACGAGGAGGTGGCCGCGGTTGAGGACGACCTCGACGCGTGCCCCGGCGATCAGCCGGCCGAGCAGCTCCGCGTTACGGGGATCGACGACGATGTCGTCGCCGCCGTGGATGACGAGCGTCGGCGCAGCGATCGCGCCGAGCCTGTCGTAGGAGTCGTACGTCGCCCCGGCGTGCGCCTGGGCCTGCCACGCCTGCACGGTCGGAGCGCGCTCGAGCCGGTACGCGACGATCTCCTCGACGAGCTCGGGGCGCTCGCGCACGCCCCGCTCGCCGAGCGAGTTCTCGACGAACATGCGCAGGCCGGCGGCGCGCTCCATGGTCGGATAGCGGGCGAACACCTCGACCGTTGCCTGCGGCATCGGATGCGCCTTCGGCCCGCCCGGCGCCGTGGAGCAGAGCACGAGCTTCGCGACGCGCTTCGGATAGGTGAGCGCAAGCTCCTGCGCGATGTAGCCGCCGAGGCTGACGCCGAGGATGTGTGCGCGGTCGAGCTCGGCGTCGTCGAGCACGGAGACGACGTCGGCGGCCATCTCCGAGACGGCGTACGGGCCGTCGGGCGCGTCGCTTCCCCCGACGCCGCGGTTGTCGGGCAGGACGACCTGGAACGTCTCGGCGAGCAGGTCCGGGAGGTCGCCCCAGCCGGCCCGGTCGTACGCAAGCCCGTGCACGAGCACGAGCGGCGCGCCGTCGCCGCGCAGCTCGTACGCGATCCGGACGCCTGCCGATTCGGCGATCACGCGGGGTCGACCTCGGGTCGGACGGCGGCCTCGATCCGGCGCAGCCCGCTCGTCCTGCCGCGCACGACGAGCCCCGCGAGGCCGCCGGGCAGGAAGACGACGATCAGGATGAACGCGATCCCGAGCAGGAAGAGCGGCTGCTCGATCGGCGTGCGCAGCACGTGCGGGAAGCCCTGCACGGTCGACGAGTTGCCGATCGCGATCAACCGGTCGTTCAGGTACGTGTAGAGGATGCCGCCGAGGACGGCGCCCCAGCGGGAGCCGGCGCCGCCGATCACGACCATCAAGAGCAGGGTCAGCGTGAAGTTCGGCTCGGTGACCGCGAGCGTTGCGCCGTTGTAGAGCAGCATGTAGACGATGCCCCCGGCGGCTGCGAGCGTCGACGAGAGCACGAACGCCTGCAGCTTGTAGGCGCGCGGCCGCAGGCCGAGCACCTCCACACGCTGCTCGTTCTCGCGGATCGCCTGCCAGACGCGGCCGGGCGACGAGTCGACGGCCCAGCGCACGAGGAAGAAGACGACGGCGAGGAAGCCGAGCGCGAGCCAGTAGAGATTCTTGGTGTTCACGATCCCGACGAAGGCCTGCGGCAGCTTCGTGTAGTCCGCACCGAGCCCTTCCTCGCCGTGGGTCCAGTGATGCGGATCCTTCAGCGCCAGGACGGCGCCCGCCTGAGCGAAGGCAAGGGTGACCATCGCGAACGCGATGCCGCCGACCCGCAGGCTCACGAAGCCGAGCACGTTCGCGAGCACGAAGGCGACACCCATCGTCAGCGCGATCGCGGGCCAGAAGCTCCAGTGCCAGTCGGTGATCGCGATGTCGCTCAGGTAGGCGCCGAGCGCGATGTAGAGCGCGTGGCCGAACGAGAGCAAGCCGGTGAACCCGAACTGCAGGTCGTAGGTGAGGGCGAACGCGCCGTAGAGCACGCACGCGCTCAGGAGCGCGAGCGTGCCCGGCGAGGAGATCGGCTGATCGAAGAGCTTCGGGATCGAGAAGTCGAGCTTCGGCACGACCGCGAGCGCGCCGAAGACGACGAGCGGCCAGATCAGGTCGGAAAGCAGGCGCCGGTTTCTCACGCGCGCGCTCCGACGACGGCGCCTGCGAGCCCCCGCGGGCGTGCGAGGAGGACGAGGCCGAGCAGGAGGACGACGATCATGTCGCCGACGCCGGCCGACGCGTAGTAGTTCGTGTACTGCTGCGCCAGTCCGACGGCGACCGCCGCGACCGCGGAGCCGCCGATCGAGCCGAGCCCGCCGATCACGACGACGATGAACGCGAAGATCAGCAGGCTCGTGCCCTGGTCGGGCGAGACGGTGTTGAAGTAGACGCCGCTCAGCACGCCCGCCACGGCGGCCGCGATCCCGCCGATCGCGAAGACGAGCGTGAAGGCCTTGCGCACGTCGATCCCGAGCGCCTGCACCATCGCGCGGTTCTCGACGCCTGCACGGATGATCAGGCCGTACCGCGTCTTGCGCAGGAAGAGCTGGAGGAGCGCGAGCACGGCGGCGGCGGTCGCGATCTCGATCCAGCGGTCGTTCGGGATGCGCGCACCGGCGATGTCGGTCGTGTCGTGCAGCCACGTCGGCACCGCGAACGTCTTCGCGTCGGGCCCCCAGATGCCGGTCACGAGAGCGACGAAGGCGAGCGAGAGGCCGACCGTGACGAGCACCTGCTCGATGTGCCGTGTGTAGAGCGGGCGGATGAGGACCAGCTCGACGAGCGCCGCGAAGACGCCGCCGAACACGAGTCCGAGCAGCGAGCTGAGCAACCAGCGGAGGAGAACCGAGTGGATGCCGTCGAAGACGTGCACCGACGTCCACCACGTGCTGTAGCTGCCGACCGTGATGAACGCGCCGTGCGCGAAGTTGAGGACGCCCATGAGGCCGTAGATCAACGAGAGCCCCGAGGCGATGAGGAAGTACATCGCGCCGAGCCCGAGCCCGGTGACGGTCAGCAGGAAGAAGGTGCTCACGGGCGCGCGACTCCGTTCGAGTGGCCGACGCTCAGAAGCCGCCTCACGAGCTCGGGCTGCGCGAGCAACTCCTGCGCGTCGCCAGTGTGCACGACGCGACCCTGGTCGAGCACGATCGCGTCGCGTGCGAGCCGGCGGACGACGCCGAGGTTCTGCTCGACGAGCAGGACTGTAGACAGCTCGGCGAGCCGCTCGAGCACGCGCGCCACCTCGGCGACGAGCGCCGGCGCGAGCCCCTTCGTGGGCTCGTCGACGAGGAGCACGCGGTTCTCGTTCAGCAGTGCTCTCGCAATCGCCACCATCTGCTGCTGGCCGCCTGAGAGCGTGCCGGCGCGTTGCCGGGCCCGGTGCGCGAGCTCCGGGAAGAGCTCGTACACGAGGTCGTAGCGCGGCTCGGCGTCGCGCTCGGCGAGACGCAGGTTCTCCGCGACGGTCAGGCCGGTGAACACGTCGCGGTCCTCGGGGACGTAGCCGATCCGCTGCTGCACGATCCGGTGGGTCGAGAGGGACGCGAGCTCGGTCTCGGCCAGGCGGACGGAGCCGCGCCGGTCGACGAGCCCGAGCAGCGCTCGCAGCGTCGTCGTCTTGCCGACTCCGTTCCGCCCGAGCAGCGCCGTCACGCCGCCTTCCGGCACGTCGAACGAGACGCCCTGCAGGACGTGCGACTGCCCGAGATGCACATGCAGATCGCGCACGGCCAGGAGGGTGCGGGTCGCGGTCGCGCTCACAGCTCCTCGCCGAGATATGCCGACTGCACGGTCTCGTTCGCCATCACGGCTTCGGGGGTGTCGCAGGCGAGCAGAGCGCCGTGGTGCATCACGGCGATCCGCTGGGCGAGTCCGGTGACGACCTCCATGTGATGCTCGACCATGAGCACGGTCTTGCGCTCCTCGACGTGGATCGCGCGGATCAACTCGACGAGCTGTGGCACGTATTCGGCGGAGAGCCCGGCCATCGGCTCGTCGAGCAGCAGCACCGGCTTGTCCGCGGCGAGCAGCATCGCGATCTCGAGCCGGCGCTTGTCGCCGTGCGCGAGCGAGCCCGCGGACGTCATTGCGTAGCGCGTCAGCCCGACCCGCTCGAGTGCGGCGTTCGCCCGTTCCAGCGCGGAGATGACGCTGCCGGCGCGCCGCCAGAGACGGAGGGTTCCGCCGAGCGTCGCCTCCGCCGCGAGCCGGGCGTTCTCGTGCACGGTGAGCACGGGGAACACGCTGGAGACCTGGAAGGTGCGCCCGAGCCCCTCACGCGTCCGGCGAAACGTCGCCTGGCGCGTGACATCGCGGCCGGCGAGCTCGATTGTGCCTCCGGTCGGCCGATAGATGCCCGACAGGAGATTGAAGAGCGAGGTCTTCCCGGCCCCGTTCGGCCCGATGATCCCGAGCAGCTCGCCCTCGGCAACCTCGAGGCTGACATCGACGACGATTTTCGCGCCGCCGATGTCGAGCCCGAGGTTGCGCGTGGCGAGGATCGGAGGGTTCATGCCTCGAGGTCGGTCGTCTGCTCCTACTTGAACGGCGTGACCGGGGGCCTGACGTTGCCCGGCGAGACCGTCTTCAGCACCTTGACGTTGAAGTGGCCGCCCTTGCCCGGGACGAGCTGTACCTGGAACATCGGCTGCAACATCGCGTGATCCTGCGGGCGGATGTACTGCTTGCCCTTCGGCGCCAGGAACTGCCAGCCCTCGAGCGCGCTGATCTGGTTTGCCGTGTTGGTTCCGCCCTTGGCGACCGCATGACAGATCATCTGCGCCGTCACGAAGCCGTCGGGTGTGAAGAGGTCCGGCACGGAGTGCCGGTTCTTCGCCATCCACCGGACGAGGTAGCGGTTCACGGCGTTCTTCGGCGCCTGGTAGACGTAGTGCGAGAGCAGCGTCACTCCCTGCACGAGCGGGCCGATCGCGTCGTAGCTCGCCCGGTTCGCGAGGCCGGTGACGATCGTCATCTTCTGCGCCACGCCCTGCTGCTGGAGCGCCTGCCACATCGCCGCCGCGTTGTTCGTGTTCGCCCAGGCGACGAACGCCGCATCGGCGTTCGAGTTCTTGAGCTGCTGCGCGTACGGCGTGAGATCGGCCGCGCCGAACGGCGAGAGGATCTTCGAGACGATGTGGCCCTTGCCACCGAAGATCGCCTGCACCGCCGCGACGTTGCCGGCACCGAAGGCGGTGTCCTCGGCGAAGACGACGATCTTCTTGCCGGTCGACTTCGGCGGGAAGATGTTCGCTGCGTCGAGCACGTCCTGGAGTGTCTGGCGGCCGGCACGGAAGGTGTTCCGGTTCAGTCCCGTGATCGCATCCGCGGCTGCGGCGCCCGAGATGTAGAGGACGTTGTTCTGCGCGGCCAGCGCGCCGAGCTGCGTCGCGATGCCCGACGACGCCGTGCCGGCGATGATCTTGACGCCCTGGCCGACCTCGGTTTTGAACGCGTTGATCGCAGTCGCCGGGTCGGTGGCGTCGTCGACGTAGGTTGGGTTGATCGTGTAGCCGCCGCACTTGCCCTTCGTGTACGCGAGCCCGGCCTGGAAGCCGTCGTATTCCTCCTGGCCGAATGCGGCGAGGCCGCCGGTCTTCGAGTAGATGAACGCGACGTTCACGGTGCTCGTGGCCGCTTGCTTGCCGCCGACCCGGGCCGCTGCCGTGCCGGCGAGCGCGGCGCAGGCGAGCGCGATCGCTCCGAGGAGGAGCGCACCACGCGTCCAGCGTCCTGTCATAACTGACCCTCCGAAGGTCGTAGTGGCTCAGGCACGAACCTGAGACCCGATTCAGGTCTCGATTTATGACCTTACGGGTGCTTGCTGTCAAGGGGTCGGGGCGATTCCGGCTCGATGTTGGGATGCAGGCGTGGCACGCGCGCGAACGATGGCTGTGTACACCTACATCGATGGCTACGTCCACCTCCATCACATGAGCCGGCGAACGCAGATCACGCTGACCGATCGCCAGCACGCCTTCCTCGTCGTCGAGTCGGCGCGCACCGATCTCTCGATGGCGGAGCTCGTGCGCCGTGCGATCGACCGCGTCTACCGCCCCGAGCAGCGGCCGAGGATCCGTGGCTACGAGCTCAGCTTCGGGCTGTGGGACCGGCCGGACGCGGCGATCGTCGGCCGGCGGCGGGAGCGGCGACTCGTCGGCTAGGCCGTCTGCTCGACGGGCTCGTCGCCCTCGTCGTCGACGAAGGTGCCCCCGCTCGTGACGAGCGTCGGCCGGAGGCCCTGCGAGATCGTCTCCTTCGTGATCACGCACTTCGTCACGTCCCGCCGCGACGGAAGCTCGAACATCACGTCGAGGAGCGCAGCTTCGATGATCGAGCGCAGCCCGCGCGCACCGGTCTCGCGCTCGAGCGCCTTGTCGGCGATCTCCCACAACGCGTCGTCCGTGAACACGAGCTCGATCCCGTCGTAGCCGAAGAAGCGCTGGTACTGCTTCGAGAGCGCGTTCTTCGGCTCGGTGAGGATCTGGACGAGATCTTCCCGCCGCAACTGGTGCACGGCCGAGACGACCGGCAGCCGGCCGATGAATTCGGGGATGAGCCCGAAGTTCAGGAGGTCTTCCGGCATCACCTCCGCGAGCAGGTCGCTCGCCTCGACGGCGTGCTTTGACCGCACCTCCGCGCCGAAGCCGACCGCGTTCTTGCCGATCCGGCGGGCGATGATCTTGTCGAGCCCCGCGAAGGCACCACCGCAGATGAAGAGGATGTTCGTCGTGTCGATCGAGAGAAACTCCTGGTGCGGATGCTTGCGCCCGCCCTGCGGCGGCACGGAGGCGACCGTGCCCTCGAGGATCTTCAGCAGCGCCTGCTGGACGCCCTCGCCCGAGACGTCGCGCGTGATCGAGGGGTTGTCCGCCTTGCGGGCGATCTTGTCGACCTCGTCGATGTAGATGATCCCGGTCTCTGCCTTCTTGATGTCGAAGTCGGCCGCCTGGATCAGCTTCAGCAGGATGTTCTCGACGTCCTCGCCGACGTAGCCGGCCTCGGTGAGCGCGGTGGCATCCGCGATCGCAAACGGCACGTTCAGAATCCGCGCGAGCGTCTGCGCGAGAAGCGTCTTCCCACAGCCGGTCGGGCCGAGCAGCAGGATGTTCGACTTCTGGAGCTCGACGTCGTTGTCGTCGCTCCCCATCTGCACGCGCTTGTAGTGGTTGTAAACGGCGACCGACAGCGTCCGCTTCGCCTCTTCCTGCGAGACGACGTAGTCGTTCAGCACCGCATAGATGTCGCGGGGGCGCGGGAGGTTGTCCAGGTCGAGCTGCGCCGGGGCGGTGAGCTCCTCGTCGATGATCTCGTTGCAGAGATCGATGCACTCGTCGCAGATGTAGACGCCGGGGCCTGCGATCAGCTTCTTGACCTGTCGCTGGCTCTTCCCGCAGAAACTGCAGAGAAGCTGCTCGTTCCCGTCGCTCGCCCTGGCCACTTCGTCTCCTTTTACCCCGGTCCGGCCGTTTCGTCTACCGGTGCGCGATTACCTGGTCGACGATCCCATACTCGTGGGCCTCGTCGGCGTTCATGTAGTAGTCGCGCTCCATGTCCTTCGAAACCTTGTCGATCGGCTGGTTCGTGTGCTGGGCGATGATCTCCTCCAAGCGGCGCTTGAGGTTGATCGTCTCCCGGGCCTGGATCTCGATGTCGGTGCCCTGGCCCTGGAAGCCGCCGGATACCTGGTGGATGAGGATCTTCGAATTCGGCAGCGCCGTCCGCTTTCCCTCCGTGCCGGCGGCCAGGAGCAGCGCCCCCATCGACATCGCGATCCCCACGCACGTCGTGGCGACGTCGCACCGGATGAACTGCATCGTGTCGTAGATCGCGAGCCCGGCGTAGACCGATCCGCCGGGGGAGTTGACGTAGATGTTGATGTCCTTGTCCGGGTCCTCCGACTCGAGGTGGATCATCTGCGCGACGATCAGGTTCGCGACCTGATCGTCGATCGGCGTGCCGAGGAAGATGATCCGCTCGTTCAGGAGCCGCGAGTAGATGTCGAAGAAGCGCTCGCCACGCGAGGTCTGCTCGATGACGGACGGGATGACGAGGTTCGACGGGTGCGTCATGATCGAAAGCTCCTTAGCTGCCGGGGGTCCAGATCTTCGTGTCGATCGGCTGGTTTTCCTTGTCGGGTGTCCAAATTGCTTCGCGCGCATCGGCGAGCTCGCGGGGAATCCGCTTCACCTCGGCCGCGACGCGATCGAGCGCGTTCCGCAGACGGATGTCCTCGCGGAGCGTCTCGAAGCGCCCGCTCTCGCGCAGCCGCAGCAGCGTGTCGTCTGAGTCGTCGCCGAGCGCATCGGCCTGCTCGCGCACGAGCTGCTCGACTTCCTCGTCGGAGACGTGAAGTCCGATCCGGTCGGCGACGGCCTCGAGGACGAGCTCACGGGCGACAGAGCGCGCGGCCTCGTCGTGCAGGCGTGCAACCAGCTGCTCCGGCTGCTGCCCCGTCATCGCGAGGTAGGTCTCGAGTGAGATGCCGCGCGTCTCGACCTGCCGCGCAAGGCCGCGGAGGAGCTCGCGTGTCCGCGCGTCCACGAGCGGCCCGGATGCGTCGACCTTCGAGGCTGCAACGAGCGCATCGACGACGTCGGAGCGAAAGCGCGCCTCGGTCTCGTCCTCGATCTGTTCGCGCAGATGCGACTCGATGTCGCTCCGCAGCTCCGCGAGCGTCTCGAACTCGCTCGCCGAGCGCGCGAGCTCGTCGTCGAGCGGCGGCAAGATCTTCTCCTTGATCTCCTTGACCGTGACCGAGACCGTCTGGTCCGACTCGTCGGCGAGCTCGAACCGGAGCTCCTTCGTGTCGCCGGGTCGCATGCCGACGACGCCGTGCTCGATCTCGTCGACGACCGCACCGCGCCCGAGCTCGACGACGTAGTCGCGCCTCGTCTCGCCGCCCGGCGAGACGAGGTCGAGGATCACGGTGTCGTCGGGGCCGACCGGGCGTCCCTCGACCGGGACGAGCTCGGCCACCGTCGTGCGGAGCGCGTCGAGCTCCTCCTGCACGAGCTCCTCCGGCACCTCCGGCTCGTAGGCGCCGACCTCGAGCGTCGTCCAGTCGGGCAGCTCCGGCTTTGCCGGAACGGGAAAGGTCGCGGTGAATTCCCAGTCTTCCCTGTCCGACGACGGCAGCTCGAACTCGTACTCCGGCTGAGCGATCGGGCGAACGCGCGTCCGCGCAGCCGCGTTCCAGAACCAGCCGCCGATATGACTCTCGATCGCTTCGCTCATCAGGCGCTCGCGGCCGACCTTCTGGACGAGCACCTGCCGAGGCACCTTTCCCTTGCGAAAGCCGGGGATCTTCGCCGTCTGTGCCAGGTCGGACGCCGCATGCTCGACCGCGTGGTGGACGTCGTGCGACGGCACCTGCACGGTCAGGCGGATGCGATTTTCGGGGAGCTCCTCGACCTGAGCCTGCATCCGGTCATTCAAGCAGAGGCCCGGTAGCCTCGGCCCTGACGTGCAGCTGTACATCCTGACCCGACACGCACACTCGACGTTGAATCTCGAGGGCCGCGTGAACGGCGACCCCTCGGTGCCGGTACCCCTGACGGAGGAGGGGCGCGCAGCCGCGGCACGGCTCGGCCTCCAGCTCGCGAACATCCCGCTCGAGCTCTGCGTGCACACGCGATTCGCACGGACATCCGAGACCGCACGGATCGCGGTCGCGGCGCGCGACATGCCGATCCGCGTCGAAGAGGAGCCGCTCCTCGACGACATCGACGTCGGCGACCTGGAAGGCGCGACACTCGCCGACTACCGGGCGTGGAAGCGCGAGCACTCCCGGCAAGACGCGTTCCCGGGCGGCGAGAGCCTCGACGACGCCGCACGCCGCTACGCGCGCGCCTTCATGAGGCTCGTCGAGCGGCCGGAGTCGACGGTGCTCGTCGTCTGCCACGAGATTCCGATCCGCTACGCGCTGAACGGCGCCGGCGGCTCGACCGACCTCGACGGGCCTGCGCACGCGATCCCGAACGCGACGCCGTATCTCTTCGACGAGCGCGGCCTGCGGCGCGCCGCCGAGCGGATCGCCGAGCTCGTGTCGTAACTCGCACGAGGGATTCCGCCTTCGCGGGAAGGGCGAGGGCAGCCGATATCGAAAGACGCAACCCGAGATGCTGACCTGGACCGCATTCCTGATGGTCGGTGTGACCGCGATCTGGATCTCGATGGCTTTCGCGGTCGTCTATCTCGTCTCGCGCGCGCCCGCCCGGCGCTGAGCGTCACGCACGAGCGCCGCTATCGTCGCTTGACGAGATGATCGTCGTCGACGGGCTGCGGAACGCGGCGGAGATGGCCTACGAGGTGTGGTGGGCGCTCGTGCTCGGCTTCGCGCTGTCGGCGGTCGTCCAGGCGTGGGTGCCGCGGGCCCGCATCCAGCGCGCGCTCGCCGGCGAGGGCGCCGCACCCATCGCCCGTGCGACGCTGCTCGGCGCCGCCTCGTCGTCATGCTCGTATGCCGCCGTCGCGATCGCGAAGTCGCTCTTCGCAAAGGGCGCGTCGGTCGCGTCGACGCTCGCATTCCAGTTCGCGTCGACGAACCTCGTCTGGGAGCTCGGACTCGTGCTCTGGGTTCTGCTCGGCTGGCGGTTCACGCTGGCGGAGTTCGCCGGCGGGATCGTGCTCGTCGTGCTCACGGCGGTGCTGCTCCGCCTGTTCGTCTCGCGCCGCGCCGAGGTGCAGGCCCGCGAGCACGCCCGTGTCGCCGACGCAGGCCACGTGCACCATTCGGCGGAGAGCGCGCTCCCGTGGCGCCGGCGACTGGCGTCACCGGCGGCGTGGTCGGACGTCGCCCACAACTTCCGCGGCGACTGGCAGATGCTCTGGAAGGAGATCGCCGCCGGCTTCCTGCTCGCCGGCTTTCTCGGGCTCGTTCCCAACCGCATCTTCAACGCGGCCTTCGTGCACAATGCGCCGCCCGCCCTTCGCCTGCTCGAGAACGTGGTCGTCGGACCGCTCGTCGCGGTTGCCTCCTTCGTCTGCTCGGTGGGGAACGTGCCGCTCGCGGCGGTGCTCTGGTCGGGCGGCATCTCCTTCGCCGGCGTGATCGCGTTCGTGTTCGCCGACCTGATCGTGCTTCCGATCATCGCGATCTATCGCAAGGTCTACGGCACCGCGTTCGCGGCGCGCATCGTGGCGCTCATGTTCGTGACGATGGCCGTATCGGCCCTCGCGATCGACGGGATCTTCAGCGCGGCAGGCCTCGTTCCACACGCACGTCCTCGGCGGAGCGGCGTCTTCATGCACGTCGGGCTCGACTACAAGCTCGTGCTGAACGCGATCGGGGCGCTCGTGTTCGTCGCGCTCCTCGGCGTGACCTTCCGCCGCGGCGTGACGGACCCGGTCTGCGGCATGACGGTCGACCGCGGCAGCGCGCTGACTCTGCAAGCGGCCGGCCGCACCTATTACTTCTGCGGTCGAGGCTGCCGCGATCGATTCGCGGAGACGATGCGGGCGAGAGGACTCGAACCTCCAAGGGCCGCGAGGCCCAGCGGGACCTAAACCCGCCGCGTCTACCAGTTCCGCCACACCCGCCGGCGCGGACGAAGCCTACTCGCGTTTCCGCAGCCTCCGGGCGGGGATCACGGGGCTACGGTGCTCTGGCTCGCGGTGATGACGACGGGATCGGTCGCAGGTGCCTGCCTCTGCGTCCTGTACGGCCTCGCGGGCGCACGCCGCCGCGCCGGACGCTGACCCGGCTTTAGAGTCTCGCCGGCATGGCCGGGATGCAACCGCGCGACGTCTACGAGCTCGTCAACGCCTCCGACCCGCGCATCTCCCCCGACGGTTCGCGGATCGCCTACGTCGTCACCCGGATCGACGAGGAGGCGGGCGACTACCGGAGCGCGATCTGGATCGCCCGCTTCGACGGCTCGGCAGAGCCCGTGCAGTTCAGCTCGGGCGAGCGGCGCGACGGCTCGCCGCGGTGGTCTCCCGACGGCACGTGGCTCGCCTTCACCTCGAGCCGCGGCGACGACAAGGCGCCCGCGAACCTCTTCGTGATTCCGGCAGGCGGGGGCGAGGCGCGCAAGCTCACGGACCTGAAGGAGAGCGTCGAGGCGGTGAGCTGGTCTCCCGACTCGATGCGCATCGCATTCACGGCCCGCGTGCGCGACGACGCGTACGCGGAGGAGGACGAGCACAAGCGGCAGCCGCGCCGCTTCCGGCGCGTCTTCCACAAGCTCGACAGCGTCGGGTGGACCGGCGACCGCAGGAAGCACGTCTTCGTCGTCGAGGTCGCCGGCGGCGAGCCGCTCCGGCTGACGAACGGCGATTTCGAGCACGACGGACCGTGCTGGTCGCCGGATGGTTCGCGCGTCGTCTTCGAGGGCCTGCGCGACGAGAACTGGGACACGACGCTGATCAACCGGCTGTACGCCGTCGACGCGAACGGCGGCGAGCCGCGCCAGCTGACCGGCGACGAGGCGTCGTACACGGCGCCGTCCTACTCGCCGGACGGCGACCGCATCGCGTTCCAGGCAACGCCTGAAGACGGGACGTACCCGCGGCACGCGCAGATCGGCGTGATGAACGGCGACGGCAGCGGACGAATGCTGCTGACAACGTCGCTCGATCGGCAATGCGCGCCCTACCCGGACACGCGCGAGCCGATCTGGGACGGCGACCGAATCGTGTTCTCGATCGAGGACGGCGGCAACGTCCATCTGTACGCCGTCACGGCGGACGGCTCCGGCGAGCCCGAGCTTCTCGTCGGCGGCGAGCACGTCGTCGGCGGCTACGACGTCCGCGACGGCAAGGTCGCGTTCACCGCGTCGACGCACACGACGGTGCGCGAGCTGTACGCCGGCGCCGACGGCCGCCGCCTGACCGAGCTCGGCCGCTCGTTCACAGAGGGCCGCGAGCTCGCACGACCCGAGCGCTTCACCGCGCGCTCGACGGACGGCTACGAGTTCGACGCCTGGATCGCGCGGCCACCGGGCTTCGAAGAGGGCAAACGCTATCCCGCGCTGCTGACGATCCACGGCGGGCCGTTCACGCAATACGGCACCGGCTTCTTCGACGAGGTGCAGATCTACGCCGGCGGCGGCTACGTCGTCCTCTTCTCGAATCCGCGCGGCGGGTCGGGCTACAGCGAAGCGCACGGCCGCGCGATCCGCGGCCCGCTCGGCGACGCGGGCCCCGGCTGGGGCACGCTCGACTACGACGACCTGATGGGCGTCGTCGACACGGCGCTCGAGCGCTTCGACTTCATCGATCCCGAGCGGCTCGGCGTGATCGGCGGCTCCTACGGCGGCTACATGACGTCGTGGATCATCGGCCACACGAACCGCTTCAAGGCGGCGGTGTCCGAGCGCGCCGTCAACAACCTCGTGAGCATGTTCGGCTCGAGTGACCTCTTCTGGGTGTTCGAGCGGCAGTTCGGCGGGCCGATGTGGGAGAACGTCGAGGCGTACCTCGAGCGCTCGCCGTCGAGCTATGCGCAGCAGATCGAGACGCCGGTGCTCGTCCTGCACTCGGAAGAGGATCTCCGCTGCCATGTCGAGCAGGGAGAGCACCTGTTCTCGCTGCTCCGGCTGCTCGGAAAGGAGGTCGAGCTGCTGCGGTTCCCGAGCGAGAGCCACGAGCTGTCACGCTCGGGCTCACCCGTGCACCGGGTCATGCGCTTCGAGGCGATTCTCGAGTACTTCGGGCGCTACCTTGCGCCCGGGCAGTAGCGCGTCACCACGCGTTCCAGTGCACCATCGAGTCGAGCGGCTTCCGTCGCCCGGCCTTGAACTCGGTGCCGATCGTGTACGCGACCGGGATGAGCGCGACCTGCGTCACTTCCTCGTACGGAATGCCGAGCAGCTCGGCCGCCTCCCGCTCGTGCAGCAGATGGAACGTCGTCCAGACGGTGCCGAGACCGCGCGAGCGCGCGGCGAGCATGAACGACCAAGCCGCCGGGATGATCGAGCCGAACATCGACGCGACGACCGAGTTCGCCTTCCCCTCGTAGCGGCCTTGCACGCAGGGGATGACGTGCACGGGTACGTCCTGGATGTGCTCGGCGAGATGCACGACGGCGTCGCCGATCCGGCGCAGCTGCCCCAGGCGCTCGCCGCCGCGCGAGAGATACGGATACGCGACCTGCCGCCAGAGCTCGCCGAGCGCCGCCCGCTTGTCGGCGTCGGTGACGACGACGAAGTGCCAGTTCTGCGAGTAGCTCGCGGTCGGCGCTTGCTGCGCGAGGGCGAAGCATTCCTCGAGCACCTCGCGCTCGACCGGCCGCGTCAGGTCGAGCCGCTTGCGCACCGCACGCGTCGTCGAGAGCAGCTCGTCCGGTGTCAGGTCCAGGCGCACCGAGCGGGCTACCCTACCGGGGCTCGGCCCCGTAGCTCAGCGGATAGAGCGGCAGCCTTCGAAGCTGCGTGCGGTGGTTCGATTCCACCCGGGGCCATGCTCACGCGGCAACCGGCGCGCCGTACTTGCGCTCGAGGTACGCGAGATACGGCTTCGCGTCGATCGTCGAGCCGGTCGCGCGGCGGAGCAGCTCCTGCGACGGATAGCGCCGGCCCTGCGAGTGGATGCGCTCGCCCAGCCACTCGCGCAGCGCGCCGAACTCGAGCCGCTCGACCTGCTCGTCGAGGTCGCCCAGCTCCTCCCTCGCCTTTTCCCAGATCTGCACCGACATCACGGTTCCCAGGAGGTACGTGGAGAAATAGCCGATCAGCCCCGACGACCAGTGCATGTCCTGGAGCACGCCGCGCGCGTCGTCCGGAACCTCGACGCCGAGGTAGTCGTCCATCTTCTCTGCCCACAGCCGCGGCAGGTCCTCGAGCGCGATCCGGCTGCTGATGATGTCCTGTTCGAGCTCGAAGCGGAGGATCACGTGCATCCCGTAGGTGACTTCGTCGGCGTCGATCCGGATGAGCGAGGGCTGCGCCTTGTTGATCGCGACGTAGAAGCGCTCGACGTCGACCGACTCGAACTGCGGGAAGCGCTGCCGCAGGCGCGGGTAGAAGCCGCGCCAGAACGGCAGGCTGCGTCCGACGAGGTTCTCCCAGAGCCGGCTCTGCGACTCGTGCATCGCGAGACCGGTCGCCTGGCCGACCGGCAGGTGCGCCCAGTCGGCCGGCAGCTGGTGCTGGTAGAGCCCGTGCCCGTACTCGTGCATCGTCGCGAAGAGGGCCTTGAACCGCTCCCGGTAGTAGTGCGTCGTGATGCGGATGTCGTCGATTCCGGCGCCGGCCGCGAACGGATGCTCGGTTGGATCGATGCGCCACGTGGACGGCCGGTGGCCGAACAGCTCGACGACCTCGTGGTCGAGCGCCACCTGTTCGTCGAGCGCGAAGTCGCCGTCGAGGCACGAGTCGTCGACGTCGCGGTCGCGCAGATCGACGATCAACTGCTTCAGCTCGGGCTTCAGCTCGGCGAAGATGCTCGTCACCTCCGACGTCTTCAGCTCGGGCTCGAAGTCGTCGAGGAGAACGTCGTACGGCTCCTCCTGCGGACCGAAGCATTCGACGTAGCGCCGGCGGAGCTCGACGTTTCGTTGCATCAGCGGCAGGAACAGCGCGAAGTTCGACGTCGCCTTGGCCTCGAGCCAGACGGGCGCAGACTCGGCGGCGACGCGCGCCATCTCCGCGCTCAGGGCGACCGGTACCTGCACCGCCTTCTCGAAGTCGCGCCTCGTGACCCGGACGAGCGCGCCCTCCCAGGAGTCGGGGTCGAGCTCGCGCCGCTCGAGCTCGTCGAGCAGCCGGCCCGTCTCCGGGTCGACGAGCAACTCGTGCCCGAGCCGCTGCAGGAGCGACAGGTGCTCGGCGCGGTGCCGGAATCCGGCCGGCGGCATCATCGTCCGCTGGTCCCACGCGAGGAGCTGCGCGACCATCCCGAGCGACGTCGCGTCGGCGAGGCGGGCCTTGAGCCGATCGAGCGCGTCGCTCATCCGCGCGGAGCCTAACGGCACCGAGGAGGGTGGCGGAGGGGACTCGAACCCCCGACCACCGGGACCACAACCCGGGGCTCTACCAACTGAGCTACCGCCACCGCGAGCGGCTACAGGGTAGCGTCAAGCTGCTCGCCGAGCTCGACGAGCGACTCGAACACGCCGCGCGCTCCCGCGTCGCGCAGCTCCTGCTCGGAGAAGCCGCCGGTGATCACGCAGATCGTCTCGATCCCTGCGCGCTCGGCAGCCTCGACGTCCCACGGTGTGTCGCCGACCATCACCGCATCGCCGCCGTCGATCTGCTCGAGCGCGGCGCGGACGAGGTCCGGCTCGGGCTTCGACGCCTCGACGTCGTCCTTCGTCGTGTGTCCGTCGGCCAGCTCGCGCGCGTCGAGCAGCTCCAGGAAGTGGTCGAAGTGCCGCTGCACGGACGAGCTCGCGAGCACGACGGGATGGCCGCGCTCCTTGAGCGCGACGATCAGCTCGCGCGCACCTTCGAGCGCAGCCACCTCGTCGATCACGTCGTCGAAGAGCGACTCCCACTCGGCGCGGAGCGCGTCGCCGAGCCGAGCCTCGACCGCGTCGCCGGCAACGGCCGCGACGAACTTGTCGCCGCCCATCCCGATGTGGCGGTGGAGCCGCCACATCGGGAGGGTGATGTCGTGATTTCGAAACGCGCGGTACCAGCAGAGCGTGTGCTGATAGTTCGAGTCGACGAGCGTTCCGTCGACGTCGAGGACCGCCGCCGGCCGCGTCACGCGCTCGTCGACTGCACGTGCGAGACGTCGCGCTGCTCGTGCCGGCCCTCGCAGAACTCCTCGATCATCTTCTTGTTAAACGCCGGGATGTCGTCCGGCTTTCTGCTCGTGACGATGCCGTCGTCGACGACGACCTCCTTGTCGACCCAGTCGCCGCCGGCGTTGCGGATGTCGGTCTGCAGCGTCGGCCACGACGTGAGCGTCCGTCCGCGCACGACGCCCGCCTCGACGAGCACCCACGGCCCGTGACAGATGACCGCCATCGGCTTCTTCGACTCGGCGAACTCGCGGACGAAGTTGACGGCGTTCTCGTCGCCGCGCAGCTGATCGGGGTTGCCGACGCCGCCCGGGACGAGCAGGGCGTCGTAGTCGCCGACCGAGACCTCCTCGACGGTCTTGTCGACCTTCAGCTTCGTCTTCGGCTCGAAATGGTCGAAGCCCTCGATCTCGCCGTCGTGAATCGAGACGATCTCCGTCTTGGCGCCGGCCTCCTCGAGCGCCTTGCGCGGCTCCTCGAGCTCGACCCGCTCGAACATGTCGGCGGCGAGGATCGCGACCTTCTTGCCTGCGAGCTTCTTCTCTGCCATGCAAAACCCCTTTCGTCGCTTTCCCGACGGGTTTCCGGGGCGGGCGGTTCGAAAACGGCCTCAGAGCGCGACGGCAGCAGAACGTCCGAGCGGGGCACCGCGGGCGTCGAGCGCAACGGCCGCGGCGAAGCGGGCCGCAGTCCCGGGACGAAGCGCCGTCTCGAAGCCGCGTCGAGGAACGGTCTGCGTCGCGCGCAGATCGGACGCGCTGCCGCCCTCGAGGAGCTGCCACGACGCGACCTCGGTCGCGCCGTTCCAGCTCGCGTAGAGCGTGCCCCCGGCGGCGGCGGCGAGGCGCGGCGCGTCGTCCGGACGCGCCGCCCACGAAAACCGGAAGGCGCGGTAGCTCTCGCCGCCGTGCGGGAGCGCGGCGTCGTAGACGATGGAGCCGTCGGCGGCGAACTCGGTCACGAAGCGCGCGCCGCCCCAGCCGACGACCACGTGCCCGTTCGGGAGCAGCTGCGCGTTTCCCATGAAGTGCGAGAGCACCCGCTCGGGCCGGTGCACGTCGGCCCGGACGAGCGAGACGCGGCGGCGCCTCGGCTCGAGCCGGAGGAGCAGCGCACGCGATTGCGGCTCCTCGGCGGGCGCGGCAGCGTTGTCGAACACCGTCATGAGACCGCCCGCGTGGCTGCGCACGTCGTGCTGCCAGTAGAACCGCGCGCCGGGGCCCGCCGCGAAGTCGCTGCGCTTGCCGCCGAGCCGCCAGCGGATCCGGCCGGTCCGGCGGTCGATCTTGTACGCGGCCCACGTGTTGCGTGCGGAGACGATCAGGTCGCCGTCCGCGTCGACGTCGATCGAGTTGACGTGGAAGTAGTCGAAGCGCGGTCCGGGCTTCGCGCGCACCGCGGTCTCCGCGACGGGCACGTGCTCGAGACTGCGCCATTCGCGGATGAGGCGTCCCGAGGGCAGCGCGAGCTCCTGCACGACCCCGCCGACGACGCGGCCGTGGCGGCTTCCGCCGACGCTTCTCAGGTCCCACGTGACGGTTTCGGTGGCCGTGACGAGGGCGGTGTCCCGTGCCGTGACGAGGAACTCGTGCAGGTCGGCGTCGCGTCCGCGCGCCGCGGTGAAACGCGCGAGCTCGCGGTAGGCGGTGTCCATCACGACCCACTCGCCGTGGCCGAGCCCGTTCACGACCGTTCCCTCCCACCATGTCAGCACGGGGCGGCCGCGGTAGCGCGCCACCTTGAAGTCGGTGACCGCCTTGCCCACGGCGACGGGGCGAAACCAGACGAGCTCGCCCGCATCGTCGACGATCATCGCACCGCGTTGCCCCGGCCCCGACGATGGAGCAAGGAAGAGGTAGCCCGGCGCGACGGACGGTGTGCTGCGCAAGACGCCGACGACCGGCGGTCGCAGGTCGGGCCGCGAGACGAACTGCTGCACGGTCGCATCGCTCGCGGCGGCGCGGATCGGGCGAACGCCGCCGCGCGCCGCGGGGATCGCGACGAGCGCCGCGGCTGCGCCCGCGGCGAGCAGCTCGGCCCGCGTCAGCCTCGTGTCCTCCAGCCCCGTCGTGTGCGCGACCCTAGCAACGCCGGACCGGGCGGTACCCTCCCGAGCACGCGCCCGTAGCTCAGTGGACAGAGCGGCGGACTTCTAATCCGCGGGTCGGAGGTTCGAATCCTCCCGGGCGCGTCGCGAGAGCCGCGGTCGCGTCAGCGCTTCGTGGCCCGCTCGGGAGAGCGCGATGTACTCGAGGCTGGTCCTGCGCACGCTCGGGCGGCTCCAGCCGCGTGCGCGGTTGTAGTTCGCGGTGAGTAGTCGGTGCTCGCCTGCCACGGCGTCCGTCCAGGCGAGCGCCGTCGACCGTGTGACGACGGGGATGAACGCGAGCGTTCCGAGCCCGTCGCCGACATCGAGCTGTGCAGGTTTCGTCCAGCGTCCGCCCGGCGGCGCTGCGGCGGCGATGAGCCGTCGCTGCTGGCCGATTTCGTCGATCCACGCCACGAGCAGCGTGCCGCCGGGTGTGACGGCGACGCGGAGCGACCAGATCGGTGCTGCGTTTCGATCGAGTATCGTCGTCTGCCAGCCCGCCGCGGTCTCCCGCGCGACGGCGACGTCCTCGTGGCCGCGCGCCGTCTCGATGAAGGCGACGGCTCCTCCCCGTCGCACCTCGACTGCGGTCGCCGACTCGGCGTCGCCGTGTGACAGCTCGACGGCCGTTCGTCCGTTCGGGCGAATCCACACGTGTCCGCGCTTGCCGTCGAAGCTCAGCCACGCGCGAAACGGCGGCCGGATGCCCCGGGTCGGGATCGTGCTCCGACACCGAAGCGGGTCGAGCCGCGGGGAGACGCGGAAGAAGAGGTCGTCTCGCAGGCGATCGGGCCTCGCGGCGGTCGCGAGCCGAACGACCGGCAGCCAGGATGCTCGCGCGCTCGGAGTCACGACGACGCCGTCGATACGTCGTGCGCGGAGGAATGCGCGCAGGCGCGCGGCGCCGAGCACGGTGCCGTCCAGCTGCGGAAGCACGTTGTCGGCGAGGCGCGCGGTTGTCGGATCGGCAGCGAGCTGCGGCGGGACGAAGGGTGTCTCGGGGACGGCGAGCGAGAAGCGCATGCCGCTCTGCGTCTGCCACCATTGCGCGGCCGAACGGTCGCCGGGCGGTAGCACGAGCAGGTTCGCACCGGCGGGAACGACGGCTGCCCAGCGTCCATCCGCGACGAACCCCTCGGGAAGGCGATCGGTCGACCACGCGAACTCGCGCGAGGTTGCCCAGGCGCTCGAGAGCATCGAGGCCGGAAACGCGTTCGGGGCAAGCGACGCGACGACGAGCGCGGCGCCCGTGGCCCGTGCGAAGCCGCGCCCGGCACGAGCGAACCAGGCCGCCGCGAGGGGCGCGGCGGCGAGGGCGACGAAGATCGAGAACCGCGCAGGCAGGAGATCGTCGAGCACGGGGAGGCGGTCGATTCCGAACGGGAGCACGACGAGCGGACGGCCCTCGGCGGCGACGACCGGTCCGAAGGACAGCGCGAGGGCGACGACAAGCAGCACGCCGAGCGGCCAGAGGCGACGACGCTGAGCCCAGAGCGCGGCGCCGACCACCGCGAGCAGCGGCACGCCGAGGTAGCCGTCGCGCTCGCCGACGTTGCCGACGAAGTTCGCAGACAGCCGCTCGGCCCAGCGCAGGCGTCCGACGAGTGCCGTCGCGGTGGGGACGACGAGATTCAGGAGGTCGGTCGAGAAGCTCGTCGGGGCATGCGCGATCGGCGCGTGCTGCGTCAGCAGCCCGGCCACCGCGATCGGCGCGAGCAGCGGGAGGCACACGGCATACGCGAGCGCCGCCGCCCCGACAACCTGCCGCAAGAGCCGGCGGCCGGCAGCGGTGCAAGCCGTCGCGATTGCCGTGAGCGCACACACGAGCGTGGAGTCGACGAAGAGCTCGAACGACGATGCGACGAGGAAGGCGAGCAGGATCGCGACCAGCGCGACGAAGCGCCGACGCGAGATCCGTCCGCGGAGATAGCGGATCCCGAGCAGGAGGAAGAGCGGAAACGGAAAGACGACAAGCAGGTTGAGATGCTCGGACATCGCGTGTCCGAGGAGGTACGGCGAGAAGGCAAAGACGAGCCCACCGAGCACCGACGGAGCCGCGGCCTCGGTCAGCTCCCAGCAGAGGAGATAGGCAGCGACGGCGGCCGCGACGAGCGCAGCGACGACCAACACGTTGTACGCGACGATCGGACCGGCCGTGAGCGTAATCGGCAGCGCGACCAGCGACAGGCCGGGAATCGACGTCAGCCAGAGCGTCGAGAAGCCGGACGGCGCCCACAGGAGCGCGGTGTGCCACGGCGCGACGCCGTGGGCGATCGCCCACGGCCAGAAGCGGAGCGACCACGCCATCAGCTGGAAGTCGTCGGACGGGTTGCGCCCGATCACCGCGCTGCCCGGATGGAGGAACACGGAGCGGCCGACGAGGAGCGCGAGCACGGAGACGGTCACGGCTGCCACGACGAGCAGGCCCGCCTGCCGTCCTCGCAGCCAACGCACGACGCGAACCTAGAACGCGGATGGGCGTAGCGCCGCCCCCGACACGAAGCGCCAATCAACGCTTAACTCGGCGCCAATCGGGCGCGCGCGCGTTGGCCCGCGCCGCGATCGACGCGCTCGGCTACGAGACCCAGCGGCCGGCGACCCAGGCGATGACCGCCGCCCCGAGCAGCGCAGAGCTGACGGCGACCGTGAGAATCTCACGGCGCCGCGTGCTCGCAACGGTGGCGAGCGCGAAGAACGCGGGAAAGAGCGTCAGGCAGAAGCGCGGCATCGAGAGCAGCGGATAGCCGAGGTGCGGCACGCTCAATGGGAGCGCAAGCCCGACGAGGACGTAGAGGCCGTACGGCGCACCGAACCGTCGCCACGCGAGGATCCCGAGCGCGAGGAAGACCGTGAAGAAGGCGAAGTCCTCGAGGTTGTGTGTCGCCACGTAGAAAGGGTCGGAATGTGACTGCGTCCAATAGATGTGCGTCCGGCTGCCGGAGACGAGCTGCTCTACGCCGGCCCAGGCTGCGCGCGTACCGTCCCAGAGCCCGCCCAGGGGTCCGGCGTGCGAGAGGTGGCGGTTCCAGCCGGCCTCGGCCGCGAACTCGGCGCGCGGCGCGTCGAGCTTCACCCAGAGCCACAGCGGATAGAGAGCGGCGACGACCGGGGCAGCCACGAGGCTGGCGCAGGCGCGTCGCCGGTCGGGGGAGCGCCACGCGAGCAGGAGCAGCGACGGCAGGAGCGCGACGCCGGCGATGCGCGTCAACATCGCCAGCCCGGCCGCGAGCGCGGCCGGCAGCCAGCGTCCGCGCTCGGCAAGCACGAACGCCGCGACGGCGCAGAGAAGGTAGAGCGACTCACTGTAGGCCGCCTGGAGGAACAGCGACATCGGGAACACGGCGAGATAGAGCAGCGCCCTCCTTGCGCCCTCCGCTCCGAGGCGGGGCCGAGCGAGCCTGTCGAGGAGCAGGAACGCCGCTCCACCGGCGACGAGCGAGACGACGATCCCGGCTGTCACGTAATAGCCGCCGAGGGCACGGGCGACGCCGGCGACGCTCAGAGGGTAGAGCGGGTAGAAGACCGCCCCGCCGTTCGGCTTGTAGCCGTCGCGTGCGATCCCGAGGAACCAGTTCGAGTCGAACCGTGCCCACACTTCGGTGACGTAGCCGAGGTCGGGCCAGCCCCGCACCCGCGGAGTCGACCAGAGCCACGCATACACCGCCACCAGCCAGACGAGAAGGCGGCTGCCGAGGAAGAGCTGAAGCGGGGCCTTCGGCGCCAACCGCCGCCGGCGCCGAAGCCGAGCGACCATACGCCGGCTCCTCACCGGCAAGCGCGTCTCGACGCCCACCGCCCGACGGATTCGCGCTCGCGCACCGAGAGCGCGTCGATCGGCGTCGATCGGACCTCGGTGTCCACGCGCCGCGAGCCTAGCTCTATTTCAGACGGCCCTGCCCCCGCCCGCGCGACCGGGCGGCAGGTCGGCACTGCGAGCGCGGCGCGTGACTCCTACAACACGCGGATCTTCGTCGAGCCTAGCGGCGGACGCCGAAGTCGGTCGTCACGATCGTGACCGGCATCCCGCCGTAGACGCCCCGCGCCGCGTTGACGTGCACCGCCGAGACGCCGATTTCGCGCCAGTTCGGATTCATCAGGTTCGCGAGGTGCTCGGGGCTCGCGATCCACATCGCGAGCGCACGCGACGCATCGACGCTCGGAGACGACCAGAGCAGGTTCTCGCCCACCGACCAGTACTGCCAACGAGCCGATGCGTAGAAATGCTGGATGCGGCGCCAGAACGCAGAACCGTCGGCGGAGTTGTGCGCGAAGTACCCGTCGACCGCCATCTGCTGCGAGTGCTCCCGCGCGGCGGCGGAGAGCGGCGCGCTCAGGTGCAGCCGGGCGAGCCCGTGCGCGCTCCGGAAGGCGTTGATGTCGACGAGCACGCCTGCTTGCAGAGACCGCATCGCCGCGCTGCCGGTTGCGGTGCCTGCCCAGGCCGAAGCCGATAGGGCGGCGGCGACGGCAAGCACGACGGCGCACGAAACGACGCGGCGGAAGACGACCACGCCACCAGAGTCGGCGTCGTCGACCGAAAGCACATCGGCCGATCGGCGCATTCTCGGCCGCCCTTGGTCCCACGTCTCGCGACGGCCGGGACCCAGCTGCTGCGACGAGGCCTCGACGTGCTCTGCGAAGATGGCACCCGTGAGCCTCCGCGGAGAACCGGTCGAGGACGGCGGCCGGCGCTGAAATGAGCGCCGCCACGCTGCAGACGAATCACGGCGCGATCCGCGTCGAGCTCTACGACGACGACGCGCCGAAGACCGTCGAGAATTTCTTGAAGCTCGCGCGCGACGGTTTCTACGACGGCGTCGTCTTCCATCGCGTGATCCCGGACTTCATGATCCAGGGCGGCGATCCCACCGGAACGGGCCGCGGCGGACCGGGGTATCAGTTCGAGGACGAGATCAACGATCACAAAGTCGTGCGCGGTGCGCTTGCGATGGCGAACGCGGGCCCGAACACGAACGGCAGCCAGTTCTTCATCGTCACGACGCAGGAGGCGTCGTGGCTCGACGGCAAGCACACGGTGTTCGGTCACGTCGCCGACGGAATGGACGTCGTCGACGCGATCTCCGACGTCGAGACCGACGCGGGCGACCGACCGCACCGTGACGTCGTGATCGAACGCGTCGTCGTCGATCAGTAGCGCCTGCGCGAACGGCATCTCCGCTCACCGGACGGAAATCCCCCATCGGAGGGCCGACCGACGGGCTACTCTTTCGCGCGCCGTGCGTCTCGCCGTCGTCGCACTCGCCTCCGCGCTGCTCGCGCCGGCCGCGCATGCGGGCGTGATTCTCGGCGTGCACGGGAACGGGTCGCGCTTCGCCGCGCAGACCGGCCAGCAGAGTGAGATCCACTTGACCTTCATGACGTACGGCGGCGGCCAGCTGCAGAAGATCGTGTCGACGATGGGCCCCGTCCCGCTGCTCGCGCTGAACGCGTCGGGCACGACGTCGCGTGCGATCGCGCTCGGAGCGACCGATCGATTCCTCGCGGAGCTGAACGCGACGATCGCCGCGTGGCCGGGAAAGCTCTTCTACCTTCGCCCGTTCCCGGAGATGAACGCGTACTGGTCGCCCAGCTGCGCGTATACCCGCAGCGGCGCGCTTCGCGGAGCTGCCTACTCGAGCGCGTGGACGAGAAAAGCGTTCGCACGGATCGCGATCCTCGCGCGCGGCGGACCGAGAGACGCGCTGGACACGCAGCTCGCGAAGCTCGGACTCCCGCCGGCGGCCGCCGACCTGCCGGTGACGACGTCGAAACTTCGCATCGTGTGGAACCCGCAGGGCTTCGGCAACCCAGACGTGCCGGGCAACTCGGCAGAGGCGTATTACCCGGGCAACGCCTACGTCGACGTCGTCGGGGACGACCTGTACGACATGCCCGGTCACGGTGCGACCTGGCCGGCGGCCGAACAGCTGTACGACGCGCATCCAGGCAAGCCGTTCGCGTTTCCCGAGTGGGGACTCTGGGGCTTCGACGATCCGGCGTTCGTTCGCGCGATGGCGCGGTTCGTGCGACAGCATCGCCGTGTCGAGTTCATCTCCTACTTCTCGGGGCGTGCAGGCTCGGTCTGGGATCTCGCGACGAAGCCGGCGTCTCGCGCCGCCTATCGCTCGCTGATCACGCCGCTCGGAATCGAGCCCTGATCCGGCTCAGCGGCGCCGGAGTGCCTCGCGCCGCAGCTCCAGCGCGAACAGCTCGGGGTCGCGCTGCTCCTCGCGCAGGAAGCGCAGCAGATAGACCGTGAACACCGCAAAAAAGACCGCCGCCTGCTCGAGCGACATCGTAATCCCGCCGATCTGCTGATCCTGCAGCGGGTCCGGGCCCCAGGTCCGCGGCGCGTCCACGTAGAACGAGTAGATCGCGCGCGGGATCAGGGCGAGCAGCAGACCGAGCGGCGACGCGAGCACGAACGCCGCGAAGACGTAGACCGCCTTCATGCCGGCGGGCCGAGGCCCGCGCACGACCGGCCACCAGAGGGCGACCCCGGCGACGAGATACGTGACGTGCTCGACGTGGAGAAGCGAGTGCTGGTGGCCGAGGGCGTAGTCGTAGACGGCCGGGATGTGCCACACCGCATAGGTGAAGAGCCAGAGCGGCAGTCCGACGGGCATGGGCACGCGGAGCCGGCGGGCAGCTGACGGCGGGATCGCGAGGACGAGCAACGCCGGCGCCCACTCCGCCAGGACGACGTTCTGGAGCAGGTGCGCCCAGACGAAGGTGTGCGTCGCGAGCTGCTGCAGCTCGGACGCGAACGCGGCGAAGATCAGGACGAGTGCCGCGACTGCGCAGGCGATTCGCCACGGTTCCGGGTGGGTGCGGCGGGCGAGGCCGGCGTACGCGAGAGCGAGCAGCGGGACGAGCGCGAACGCCTCTGCCGAAACGTGCATGACGCTACGCTACTCGCGCCCCCGCGGGCGTAGCTCAATGGCAGAGCACCAGGTTTCCACCCTGGGTACGAGGGTTCGATTCCCTTCGCCCGCTTCTTCGTTCCGGCGGCGTCCGACCCCGGTTGTATGTTGTCTGTTATGAAAACAGAAGAGCGTATGCGAGCGCGAGCGCTGCGTGCACGGGGCTGGTCGATCAAGGAGATCCAGCAGGCGCTCGGCGTCTCGCGCTCGTCGGTGAGTCTCTGGGTTCGGGACGTGCCGCTGACCGAGGCGCAACGCGCTTCGCTCGCTGCACGTGTCCGGCTGGGCCCGCTTCGTGCGGGCGAGCGCTCATCTGCGCGGGCGCGCGAACAGCGGCGCATCTTCCAGGAGCGCGGTCATTTACGTGCGCAGCTTGGCAGCGTGACATACGCGGCCGGTTGCATGCTGTATTGGGCGGAAGGCGGGAAGCGTCGCAACTCCGTGCTCCTGACGAACGCCGACCCCCACGTCCTCGCGTTCTTCGCGCGCTTCCTGCGCGAGGAGTTCGACGTAACCGATGAGGCGATGAGCGTGTACTGCAACCTGTTCGCCGATCATCTTTCACGCCAACGCGAGGTCGAGGACTTCTGGCTTTGCACGCTCGCGCTCCCACGGAGCGCGTTGCGGAAGTCGATGGTGAACGTCTACTCCAAGTACAGCCAGAAGAAGCGCGACAACAAACTGCCGTACGGCACGTGCCGGCTCGTCGTCCACAGCACCGCGATCGTGCAGACGATCTACGGCTCGATCCAGGAGTACGGCGGCTTCGACCGCCCGGAGTGGTTGGACTAGGCCTTGCGCAGCGCGCGGCTGCGCTCGCTCTCGGCGTTGATCTCGCCGCCGAGCAGCAGCGCCATCCCGGTGATCCAGAGCCACGTGAGCATCACGATCACCGCCGAGAGCGCGCCCCAGGTCTTGTTGTAGGAGGCGAAGGTCGCGGTGTACACGGCGAAGAGGCCCGACGCGCCGATCCAGAGCAGCGCCGCGACGAGCGACCCCGGCGTCAGGAACTCCCATTTCGGGTGCTCGACGTCGGGCCCCAGATAGAGGAGCGTCGCGAACGCGACCAGCAACCCGCCCAGCAGGATCGGCCATTGCAGCACCCACCAGAGCACGTTCACGACGCTGCCGGCCGGGCCGACGTGCGCTGCGATCGCGCGTTCGATGACCGGCCCGAAGATCGTCAGGACTGCGACGAGCACGAACGCGACGGCGATCACCGCCGCCATCTTCAGTGCGACGAGCCTCTTGCGCACGAACGACCGCCGGTCGGTACGGCCGTACGCGAGGTTGAGCGCGGTCATGTACGAGTTCATCGCCCCCGTCACGGACCAGAGGGCGAGCAGGAAGCCAATGACCGTCATCGCGACGCTGCTCGCCGGGTTCGCGTCGGCCCGCTTCAGCGAGCCGCCGAGCAGGTTGGCCGCCTGCGCCGGGATCACGCCGTGAAGGTGCTGCATGAGGTGCGTGATCGTCTGCGGACCTGCGATCAGCGTGAAGAGACCGGTCGCGACGATCAGCACCGACGGGATCGCAAAGAACGAGCTGTAGGCGAGCGCCGACGCCAGCATCATCGCGTTGTCGGCCATGAACTCCTTGCCCGCGCGAACGACGATCGCCTTCCAGTCGGCAAACGAGAGATCGCGCAGCCCCGGGTCCGGCAGCGACGGCTCGCGACGCTCGGGCTGCGGCTGCGGGCCGCTCTCTGCTACCGGCGAATCGTCGAGGGCCGCCTCGTCGGGCACCGGACGCGTCTGCTCGCGGCGCACCGGCTGGGTCAGGCCGCTGCGCGGCCGGCTCTTTCTCGTCGGCAGGAGCATCACGAAAGGAACGGCGCGGCCCCCGAAACGGTTCCGGTCGCTGCTAGGACTCAGGCATGGAGCACCACGAGATCGTCGTCGTCGGAGCGGGCCCCGCCGGTCTCGCGACGGCGGCGCTCCTTCGGGGCCGGGAAATCGGATCGGTCGTGCTCGAAGCCGGCCCCGAGCCGGGCGCGGTCTGGCGGACGCGCTACGACCGTCTCCGGCTGCATACGCCCCGGCTCCTGTCGGGGCTTCCCGGGCTGCGCATTCCCCGCCGCTACGGCCGCTGGGTCGCGCGGGACGACCTGCTCGAGTACCTCCGCCTCTACGTCGAGCACCATCGCCTCGACGTGCGCACGAACGTGCGCGTCGAGCGGATCGACGCGGAAGCGAACGACTGGCGGCTCGAGACGTCGGCGGGGCCGGTCTCCGCCGAGACGGTCGTCGTCGCAACCGGTTACAACGGCGCGCCCTTCGTCCCGGACTGGCCCGGGAAGGCCGAGTTCGGCGGCACGCTGATCCACTCGTCGGAGTACGCAAATCCGGAGCCGTTCCGCGGGCTCGACGTGCTCGTGGTCGGCGCCGGCAACTCCGGCGCGGAGATCGCGCACGATCTGATCGACGGCGGCGCAGCGCGGTCGCGCCTCTCGGTCCGCACGCCGCCGCAGATCGTGCGGCGGGCGACCGCGGGGATTCCGGCGCAGCTGATCGGCATCGGGATCAGGCATCTGCCGCCGCGCTGGGTCGATCCGCTCTCGCGGGCACAGCGGCGACTCTCGATCCCGGACCTCTCGGCACAGGGCCTGCCGCGGCCGGAGCTCGGCGTTCGCACGTCGTTCATCACGACCGGCACGACGCCGATCCTCGACGTCGGCATCGTCGAGGCGGTGCGCCGGGGACGCGTCGAGGTCGTCGCAGCCGTGGAGCGCTTCGACGACCGAGACGTCCTGCTCGCCGACGGCTCGCGCATCCGACCCGACGCGGTGATCGCGGCGACCGGGTATCAGGCGGGGCTCGAAGGCCTCGTCGGCGGGCTCGGCGTGCTCGGGCCGCGCGGCCTCCCGCTCCACAAGGACGGCGACCCGGCGCTGCCCGGGCTCTGGTTCGTCGGCTTCACGCCCACGCTCGGCGGCCAGCTCCGCGAGGGAAGCATCGCGGCACGGCGGGTGGCGGCGGCGATCGCCGCGACGCGTCCCCGATCGGGGCGGCCGGATCCGAACCGGCGACCTCCTGCTCCCAAAGCAGGCGCTCTACCAGGCTGAGCTACGCCCCGTCCGCGCGAAGCATAGGGACGTGCGCTGCAGGCAGCGCCGGCGCCCGCCTGCGCGGATCCCCCGAAAGGGGGACAGACGTTGTCCGAGTCTGCTGCGAGACTCGCGCGCGTGCTGCGGAAAAACCATATTCTGCTTGTTTTCGCGGCAGTTTTTGCCTGTTTCGCGGTCGCCCCGGCGGCCCTGGCCGCCCCGCGCAGCGGGGCCGCGCTCAGCCTCCTTCGGGCGATGAACTCGGCGCGCGCCGCCTACGGCCTCCGGCCGCTTCACGTCGACGCGACGCTCCGGTCGGCGGCGCGGGCCCACTCGCTTGACATGGTCCGCGGCAACTACTTCGCCCACGGCGATTTCCACGGCCGGATGGTCGCCTTCCACGTCCGCGGGCCGGCCGCCGGCGAGAACCTCGCCTGGGGCTCCGGGCCGTACGGACAGGCGCAGACGATCGTTCAGGAGTGGCTCGCGAGCCCCGAGCATCGCGCGAACCTCCTGCGCCCGGGCTTCTCGCGGATCGGCCTCGGCATCGTCCGCGGCACGTTCCTCGGCAACGCCGACGTCACGGTCGTCACGGCCGACTTCGCAGGGCGCTAGCAACCGTCCGACGGAGCACAGCCGACCGCGGGGGCCGGGCCCCCCTCGGCTCAGCCGGTCTCCATCAGCGAACGCAGCTCCGCGAGCTTCTCGCCGCGCAGCTCGTCGCGCTCCCCGCGGTCGATTCGCTCGAGCAGCTCGCGGACGAGCGGTGCGAGGTCGAGCGGGTTGAACGGCTTCGTCACGTAGTCGACGCCGCCGATGTCGAGCCCGCGCGCGCGATCGCGGAACTCCGCCCGGGCGGTCAGGAAGATGATCGGGATCTCGTTCGTCCGGTCGTCCTCGAGCAGCTGCTCCGCGACGCGCCAGCCGTCGAGGCCGGGCATCATCACGTCGAGCAGGACGACGTCCGGCGCGTGCTCCCGGGCGGCGTCGAGCCCGCTCGGGCCGTCCGCGGCCTCCAGCACCTCCATCCCCTCCGCCTCGAGGTTGACCCGGCAGAGCAGACGAATCGGCGCTTCGTCGTCGATTACGAGCACGCGCGTCACCATCTGTTCTCTATATCCCTAGTGCGCATGCGTTAGCCCTGCTGCCGGAAGCTCGACCGCGAACGTCGATCCCTCCCCTTCGCGCGATTCGACCCAGATCCTGCCGCCCATCGCGGTCACGAGCCCCCGCGCGATGAAGAGGCCGAGCCCCGTGCCGCCCGCGCCGCCGCGCTGGTCGGCGTCGACGCCTCGGTAGAACTTGCGGAAGATCTGTTCCTGCTCCGCCTGCGGAATGCCGATCCCCTGGTCGGCGACGCTGACCTCGACCGTGTCGTCCTTGCGCTCGAGGCCGACGGTCACCGTGCCGCCGTCGCGCGAGTACTTGAGCGCGTTGTCGAGCAGGATCTGGAAGACCTGGCGCAGCTTCTCGCGGTCGGCGTTCGCCGCGAGGGGCTCTTCGGGCAGCTCGACGACGACGCGCGCGCGGTCGGCGGCGGCGTCCTGCGCGCTCTGGACGGCCTCGCCGACGACGTCGCGCACGTCCGTCGGGGCGATGTTCACCTGGAGGTCGCCCGTGTCGAGCCGTGCAACGTTCAGGAGCGCGTCGACGATCTGCGTCAGCCGCTGCGACTCGGAGGCGATGTAGCCAAGGAACGTCTTTCGCTCGTCCTCGCCGAACAGCACGTCCTGGCGGAGCAGCGTTTCCGCGAAGCCGTAGATCGAGGTGAGCGGGGCGCGCAGCTCGTGCGAGACGGTGGAGACGAAGTCGGACTTCATCTGTTCGACAAGGCGATCCGCAGAGATGTCGCGGAACGCGAAGATGCGTCCCGCAACCGCGCCCGCCGGATCGCGCATCACGGCTTCGGTGACGGACAACCAGACCTCCTCGCGCCCGCGCATGATCGGAACGAGCCGGTCGCCGATCAGCGTCTCGCTCTCGGACTCCAGCTTCCGCTGCAGCACGTCTGCCGGCGTGCGGCCGAGGGCATCGTCGGGCGAGACGCCGGTGGTCTTCGCCGCCGCCTCGTTCCAGAGGACGACCCGACCTTCGCGGTCGACGGCGACGATGCCGTCGGCGATGTTCGCGAGGATCGCGAAGCTCCGCTCCTTCTCGAGCGCGACGCGCTGATACAGCTCCGCGTTCGAGAGCGCCGCGGAGGTGCTCGCCGCGAGCGCGAGCATCGCGTCGACCTCCTCCTCGCGCCACGGCCGCCCGTCGCGGCAGTAGACGGCGAGCACTCCCAGCGGCCCGCCGTCGGGGCCGCTGAGCGGCACGCCGAGAAACGACGAGTTGCCGGCCGCGAGCATCGGATCGAGCTCGCGCAGGCGCGCTTCGGCGCCGGCGCGCTCTTGCACGACCGGCGCCCGCGACTGCACGACGTCCCCCGAGAGCCACGCCGACGCCGAGCTGCGCGTGCCGAGCGCCTCGTCGGCACCGAGGCCGACGGCCGCGCTCACGACGAGCTCGTCGTCCTCGAGCACGCGGATCGCGCAGGCGTCCGCGTTGACGAGCTCCGGCGCCTGCTGCACGACCTCGTCGAGAACGGCGGCGGGGTCGAGCTCCGTGGTCAGCAGGCGTCCGGTGCGCGTGAGCTGTTGGGCGAGAGCGCGCGCATTGCGCTCGGCCTCGAAGAGCTCGCTGCGCTCGAGCGCGCCGCGCGTCGCGTCTGCGAGATGCCGGGCAAGCTCGAGGTCGTCTTCGGTGAACACGCGCTCGTCCCGGAAGAGCACGGCGACGAGACCACCCTCGTCTTCCCGCGGAACCTCGACCGGGACCGCGAGCAACGCGCCGTAGCCGTCGCGGCTCGCCGCCTCCCGCCACGCGCCCGGCAGGCGGTCGTCGTCGGCGAGCGTCGGCGCCGCGAGCGTGCGCGCCTGGTCTGCCGCCCGTGCGAGCGGGCCGTCGCCCTGCTCGATCCCATCCTCGAGCACGCCGGCGAGCCGTGCTGCGAGCTCGTAGCGACCGGCGAGGGCGAGCCGGCGTCCCTGTGGGACGAGCACTGCCGCCGCCGCGCCGCCCAGCGCCTCGGCCGCAGCCTGCGCGACGGCCTCGAGCGTCGCGGAGCGCGAGAGCGACTGCCCGAGGATCGACGCGATCCGGTAGAAGCCGCGCTGCACGCGCGCCTGGCGCGAGCTCTGCGTGAATGTCTCGGCGTTCCGCAGCGCGAGCGACGCGAGTCCGGCGAACGCCTCGAGCACGTCGGCGTCGCGCGGGCTGAACGGTCGGCCGCCGCGCCGGCCGACTCCGAGCACGCCCTGGACCTCGTCGCTCCACCGCATCGGCGCGACCAGGGCGTCCGTGAAGCCGTCGTACGCGTCGTTCGGGACGGGATCGACGACCTCCCCGTACTCGCTCGCGATCATGGCTCGCCCCTCGCGGATCGCGAGCCCGGCCACGCCGCGCGTGGCCGCGAACTCGAAGCCGACGACGCCCGCGTCGAGACCGTGCACGGCGGCGCAGCGCAACATGCCACGCTCGCCGTCGTAGAGGTAGCAGTCGGCGGCGTCGGAGTGCAGGAGCTCGGCCACCTCGTCGACGAGCCGCTGCAGGACCGCCTCGAGGTCGAGCTCGCCGCTCAGGATCTGCGCTGCGCGAAGCAGCGCCGTCTGCTGCGTCAGGCGTTCCCTGTTCTCCTCGAGCAGCCGGCCGAGCCGGATCGCGAGCCCGGCCTCGGCCGCGACCGCTTCCAGGAGCGCGACGTCGGCGGCGGCCCATGGTTGCGGCGTCGGACGATGGACGGCGAGCACGCCCGCGACGGCTCCCTGGACCGAGACCGGAGTCACGGCGACGGCGCGGCTGCCGAGCGCGCGGAGGCGCTCGAGGTCGCCGAGCGCGGGCTCGACGAGCTCCGCCGCGCTCTCGATGTCGACGACGGCGACCGTGCGTCGATCACGGGCGGCGAGATTCGCGGCGATCAGATCCGCGGCGCCGTCCACCGGAGCGAACGACGGCGCGGTCCACTCCGCGACGACCGTGTCGTCGCCGAGCCGGAGGAAGCAGCGGCTGCCGCCGAGGGCCCGTCCCGTCTCCTCGACGGCTGTTCGCAGGGCTGCGTCGAGGTCGAGCTCGCTGCGCAGCCGGCGGCCGATCGAGGCGAGCATCCGTTCGCGCTCGAGTGCCGCGCCCAGCTCGATCGCCGTCCGGGTCCGCTCGAGCGCGATCGTCGCCTCCGACGCGAGCGTCTGCATGACCGCGAGGTCCTCGCTCGAGAACGCACGGAAGTCGTCGGTCGTCGCGACGGAGATGACTGCGATCACGCGGCCCTCGCTGATCAGCGGCACGAAGGCGGCGCTCTTCGCGTCCACTTCCTGCACGAGCCGGGAGCTCACGCGCGTCGACCCGGCCGTGTCGTAGACCGCGAAGCTCGCCGCCTCGAACACCGCGCTCGCGATGCCGGACGGCTCACGCGTCAGGTCGAGCCGCAGCTCGCGCCACCACGGCACGTCCTTGCCTGCGGAGCGCGCAAGGTAGCCCGACGCCTCGCGCGCGTCCTCGGAGATGAAGGTCAAGGCGACGAAGCCGACCTCGAAGAGCACGGCGATCTCGTCGAGCAGCGCCCGCACCACGCCTTCGACGTCCGAGGTGCGGGCGAGCTCCGCCGCGATCCGGCGCAGGCTCTCGAGCTCGCGGGCGCGTTCGGGCGACTCGAGCCGCGCGCCGCGCGGCTTCGAGCGGGAGCGCACGAGCACGCCGATCGCGAGGCCCGCGACGAGCGCACCGAGGATGACCAGCACGCTCTCCCATGCGAGCCGGAGCCCGTTCAGGCCGACGGTGAGGCACTCGATTGAGGTCATACTGGGCGACCGGATTCTACGAGCGAGTATCTCTCGCAGAGAAGGGGTTTCCGGCCGGAGAGCCTGATCCCTCCGCGTTCAAAAGATGGGCCGGACGGCCCATTGTTCCGGCGGCGGCGCCCGATTAGCGTCCCCGGCACTGGGCGATGCGAACCGCGGCGCGTGTAGTGGCTTGGCCCGCTCGCGGTAAGCAACTTGGGAGAGCCCGCCGCACCGACCCCCCCGAGCGGCGGGCTTTCTCATGCTCGGAGCGCGGAGTTCACACGGCGTTCACGGCCTCGGAGCTATCCTGCCCCGCGGTTTGGTCAAGCGAGTCCTTCTCGCGTCGCCCCGCGGCTACTGCGCCGGAGTCGAGCGGGCAGTCGACACGGTTGACCGCGCGCTGAAGCTCTACGGCGCGCCGGTCTATGTCCGGAAGCAGATCGTGCACAACTCGCATGTCGTGCGAGAGCTGCAGGCGCGCGGCGCCGTCTTCGTCGAGTCGGTCCACGACGTCCCCGCCGGCGCGCCCGTCGTCTTCTCGGCACACGGGGTGTCGCCGGCGGTCCGCAAGGCCGCGGCCGGGCGTGGGCTCGTGCCGATCGACGCGACGTGCCCGCTCGTGACGAAGGTGCATACGCAGGCACGGCGATACGCGGCAGCCGGCTACCGGATCGTGTTCATCGGTCACGCGGGCCACGAGGAGGTCGAGGGCACGATGGGCGAGGCCGCCGACCGCATGGTGCTCGTCCAGACCGTCGCCGATGCGAAGTCGCTCGAGCTGCCGCGCGGGCCGCTCGCATACATCACGCAGACGACGCTGTCGGTCGACGAGACGCGCGAGATCATCGACGTCCTGCGCGCCCGCTTCCCGCACATCGAGGGGCCGGCGAAGGAAGACATCTGCTATGCCACGACGAACCGGCAGCAGGCGGTGAAAGAGCTCGTCGGCCAGGTCGACGTGCTGCTCGTGATCGGCTCCCGCAACTCCTCGAACTCGAAACGGCTGGTCGAGGTCGCCCGCAGCGCCGGCGTCCGGTCGCACCTCGTCGACGACGCGTGCGAGATCGACGACAGGTGGCTCGCGACTGCCGAGACGGTCGGGATCACATCCGGCGCATCGGCGCCCGAGCGTCTCGTGCGCGACGTCTGCGACTGGTTCCGCGCCCGCGGCGTCACCGACATCGCCGAGCACGGCCGCGTCGCCGAGGACGTTGCCTTCAAGCTGCCGGTCGAGCTGCGGCGCGCCGAGCGGTCTGCCGCGTAAGAGCCGTCCGGCCCTTCAGGTCGCACCCCGCTGTTCGCGGGCGGAACCCCGTGCGAGAATCGTCGTCAAAGCGACGGAGGAGGAGCGCGATGGCCGACGTGGCGGCGACTACACCCGTGCAGACGTTCGAGCGCAAGGCAACGGGCCTCGTGCGCGCGGCGGGCACGTTCGACGTGCTCGTCTACAACATCAACTTCGTCTCGATCGGGCTGATGGCAGTGCTCGTGTTCCTCTTCTCCACCGCCTTCTACCCCGGCGCGAACCTCTACGTGATGGTGCTGCTGCAGTTCGCGCTCGTGATCCCGACGTCGTTCGTCTTCGCCTTCTTCGCCGCGGCGATGCCCCGCTCGGGCGCCGACTACGTGTACGTGTCGCGCACGCTTCATCCCGCGCTCGGGATGATGTCGAGCTGGAACAACACTGCGTGGTGGTTCATGTACGGGGGCGTTCCGTCGGCGTTCTTCGCCTACTACGGCGTCGGCCCGTTCTTCAGCGTCGTCGGCGACCGCACGAGCACGCATTGGATGATCCGCTTCGGCAACTGGTGCAACTCGCCGCTCGGCGCCTTCGTCGTCGGGGCGATCCTGATCGTCGCGCTCGTGGCGATCTTCATCCTCGGACTCCACCTCTTCTTCCGCGTACAGAACCTGCTGTTCGTGATCGGCCTGCTCAGCGTGCTCCTGATCATCTTCACGTGGCTCTTCCAGAGCTCCGGTTCGTTCGCGCACCACTTCACGACGCACACCGGGCAGGCATTCGGCCCCGCGCTCGACAAGGCGTCGACGAAGGGCGGCTACGGCGAAGGCGGCGCGTTCTCGCTCAAATGGACGGCCCTGGCGGGGACGTGGGTGTACATCAACCTCGTCTTCAACCAATCGTCGTCGTACATCGGCGGCGAGGTGCGCCGCGCCTCGCGCCTGCAGCTGTGGTCGATGCCGGCGGCCGCGACGGTGACGACGTCGATCCTGTTGATCCTGCTCGCGCTCGGCGACAAGATCGCGGGCCTGCACACGCTGGGCAAGCTGGCGGTCGCGACCGGACTTCCGTTCTCGGCGCTCGCGGCGCAGGGTGTCGGGTCCATCGTGCTCGCGGCGCTGATCCTCTTCGGCTTCATCTTCTTCAGCTACACCTGGTTGCCCGGGCAGATCCTGAACGCGAGCCGGAACTTCCTCGCGTACGCGCTCGACGGGCTCGCGCCGCGCAAGCTGGCCGACGTCCATCCGCGCTTCCACACGCCGATCTACTCGCTCGTCCTCGTCGGGGCGGGCTCGATCGGGGCGCTGTGGCTCTTCACGCACTGGAGCGCGTTCGCGGCGCTCGTCGGCATCTTCGGGTTCATCCTCGGGTTCGCAATCGTGTCGGTCGCGGCGATCGCGTTTCCGTACCGACTGCCTGAGGTCTTCGAGTCGTCGCCGGTGCGCTGGCGCGTCGGCCGCATCCCCGTGATGTCGATCGTCGGGACGCTGTCGCTCGTCGCCCTCGGGATCGAGGCCTGGGCGTTCTGGACCGACCCGAGCGCCGGGATCAACGGCAAGCTCTCGACGAAGATCCTCAACTTCGCGATCTTCGGCAGCGGCCTCGTCATCTACTTCGCCGCCAAGGCGATCCAGCGGGCGCGCGGAGTCGACGTCAGCCGCCGCTTCAAGGAGATTCCGGTCGAGTAGATGCGCATCTACTACGCCGGCGACATCCACGGCTCCGAGAAGTGCTGGCGCAAGTTCCTGAACGCAGCCGCGTTCTACGAAGCCGACGTCCTGATCCTCGGCGGCGACCTGACCGGCAAGGCGCTCGTGCCGATCGTCGACGGAGGCGGCGGCCGCTGGGCCGCGCATGCGCTCGGGCGCGACGAGGTCGTCGACGGCGACGAGGCGCTCGCCGAGCTCGAGAAGCGAATCCGGTTCAACGGCTTCTACCCCTACCGCTGCTCACGCGACGAGTACGAGCGGCTCGCCGCCGACGAGGCATATCGCGAGCAGGTGGTCTCACGGGCGATCGTGACCGAGCTCGAGCGGTGGCTCGAGCTCGCGGACGAGAAGCTCGCCGGCAGCGAGGTTCGCTGCCTCGTCATGCCCGGCAACGACGACGAGTTCGAGATCGACTCGGTGCTCGCGCGCTCGCAGCAGGTCGAGAACCCGGACGGCCGCGTCGTCCGCCTCGGCGAATACCAGCTGCTCTCGTCGGCCTGGGCGAATCCGACGCCGTGGGACTCGCCGCGCGAGCTGCCCGAGGCCGAGCTCGCGGCGAGGCTCGAGGCGCTCGCGGGCGATCTCGAGGACGACGTGCCCGCCATCTTCAACCTCCACTGCCCGCCCTACGACTCGGGGCTCGACCTGGCCCCGCAGCTGACCGACGACCTGCGCGTCGTGACGAAGGGCGGCGAGCAGGTGTTGCAGCCCGTCGGCTCGCGCGCGGTCCGCGAGCTGATCGAGCGGCGGCAGCCGCTCCTCGGGCTGCACGGGCACATCCACGAGTCGCGGCACGCTGCGACGCTCGGACGCACACTCTGCCTGAACCCGGGCAGCGCATATTCCGAGGGCGTCGTCGACGGCGTGCTCGTCGACCTCGACGGCGACCGCGTCGTGCGGCACCAGTTCGTGCAGGGATGAAGTTCACGTGGCCGCAGCAGGCGCGCGCGGCATGCGCGGTCTCGTTCGACGTGGACGCCGAGTCGGCGATCCTGGCGGTCGACGCGCGGTTCGCCGCGCGCGCGTCGACGATGAGCCACCAGGCATACGGGCCGAAGGTCGGCGTGCCGCGCCTGCTCGGCGTGCTCGAACGTGCCGGCGTGCGTGCGACATTCTTCGTCCCCGGCTTCACCGCGCGCCGCTATCCGGACACGGTCCGCGCTGTGGCCGCCGCCGGCCACGAGGTCGGCTGGCACAACGACCTGCACGAGCCGCCGTACTCGCTCTCGGAGAGCGAGGAGCGTGCGATCGTCGAGCGCGGTGTGGAGCTGCTCGAGCCCTTGACCGGCAACCGGCCGCGCGGGTTTCGCGCGCCCTGGTGGGAGCTGAACGAGCGCACGCCCGAGCTCCTCGCCGCCGCCGGCTTCGCCTACGACTCCTCGCTCATGGACGACGACGTCCCCTATCGGCTCGAGACGCCCGCCGGCACGCTCATCGAGCTGCCGGTGCACTGGTCGCTCGACGACTGGGAGCAGTACGCGTTCCTGCCCGAGCCGGACATCGGCTCGCAGATCGAGCTGCCGGCGAAGGTGCTCGAGCTTTGGACGGGCGAGCTGGACGCGATGCGCGACGAGGGCTGCCTGCTCATCCCGACGATGCATCCGTTTCTCTCCGGCCGCCCCGCGCGGGCGAAGATGCTCGGCGAGTTCCTCGGGCGCGTGCGCGAACGCGGCGACGTGTGGGTCGCGACCCTCGGCGAGATCGCCGCGCACGCCGAGGCGACGATCCCGTGCGGCGAGGCGCGCCGGCTCGAGCTCCCGGAGCTGTGAGGCAGCAGCGGCCGCAGCGGCTCGACCGGCTCCCGGAGCAGTACTTCAGCACGCTGCTCGCGCGCGTCGCTGCCGCCGCGGCGGGCGAGGGCGAGCCGCTCGTCGACCTCGGCCGCGGGAATCCCGACGTCGGTCCGCCGGCGCACGTCGCGGCGGCGCTCGACGAGGCCGCACGCCGACCGGACACGCACGGCTACGCGCCCTTCGCCGGGCTGCCGGCGCTGAAGGAGGCGGTCGCCGCGCGGTACCGCGACGTCTACGGCGTCGAGGTCGACCCGGCGCGCGAGGTCGCCGTGCTGCCGGGCTCGAAGACCGGATTGATGGAGTTCGCGCAGGTCTGCGTCGAGGACGGCGACACGATCGTCCTGCCCGATCCGGGCTACCCCGACTACCGCTCGGCCGTCGCGCTCGCCGGCGCTCGGCTCGAGACGGTGCCGCTCGGCGCCGACGCGCGGCCCGAGTGGGACGCGGCGCCCGCGCGCGCCGCCGCGCTCTACCTGAACTATCCGTCGAATCCGGTCGCCGCGTGCGTGCCCGACGGCGTCTTCGAGGAAGCGATCGCGTGGGCCCGGCGAGCGGATGCATGGGTGCTGCACGACTTCGCCTACGGCGACCTCGTCTTCGACGGCCGGCGGCCGCAAAGCTTCCTCGCCGTGGACGGCGCCCGTGAGGTCGGCTTCGAGCTCTTGTCGATGTCGAAGTCGTACGGCATGGCCGGCTGGCGGCTCGGCTTCGCGGTCGGGAACGCCGAGATCGTTGCGCGCATCGAGGATCTGCAGAATCACCAGTTCGCCGGGATCTTCATGCCCGTGCAAGAGGCCGGGATCGCCGCGCTGACGGGCCCGCAGGCCTCGGTCGAGGAGCGCCGCGCGACGTACGAGCGCCGGCGCGACCGCGCCGTTACCGCGCTCGCCGGCTGCAACCCGCGCGGCGAGGGCACCTTCTTCGTGTGGTTCGAGCTGCCGGAGGGTCTCACGGCCGAGCGCCTGCTCGCCGAGCATCGCGTCGCGGTCGCCCCGGGCGAGGGCTTCGGCCCGCGCGGGCGCGGCTTCGCGCGGCTTTCGCTTGCGACGCCGGACGACAAGCTCGACGAGGGCCTAGAGCGTCTCGGCCGTGTCGTAGCGGCGCGCTGACGTCTCCTCGAGAAACGCGGCGAGCCGCAGCGCCTCTTCTTCCTCGAGCGAGACCGCGGCCCTCGCGACGCCGTCGTCCCAGACGCTGAAACGCACCTGCGGGTCGTCGCCGATGTAACGCGTCACGCGGAGGGCGCGGCCCGGACTGTTCGAGTGCGGCCAGAAGAACTCGACGAGCTTCCGTCGCTGGACGGCGCCGCACCACGGGCAGAAGCGGAACCGCCGCTCGATGTCGTTCCCGCAGCCGGCGCAGGTCGCCATGCCCGGGACGCTATTCCCGGCCGGCCGCCTTCGCAATCGAAACGCCGGCGTCGCCGTCCACGCGGATCTCGACCGCGAGCACCTCGTCCTTGATCCAGTCGCCGTGGCGCTCGACGAGCTCGGACTCCGCCTGCGGCACCGTCAGCACGATCCGGTCGGTCAGCTCGAGACCCTCGTCGCGGCGCATCGTGTTCACGAGCCGGATCAGGTCGTAGCCGCGGCCCTCGAGCAGCAGCGCGTCGTCGAGCTTGGTGTCGAGCGCGACGGTGACGCCGTCGGCGGACGCGACGGAGAGCCCCTCCCGCGCGCCGCGCTCGACGAGCACCTCTTCGGGCCCGAGCTCGTGCCCGGCCGCGCGGAAGCGGCCGCCGTCGAGCTGCTCGAACCGACCGTCGGCCAGCGCCTGCTGCACGGCCCGCAGCTCCTTCCCGAGCCGCGGCCCGAGCACGGGCAGGTTCGGCTTGACGCGCAACTCTGCATCGACAGCGTCGAAGACGACATCCTTGACCCGCACCTCGTCGGCGAGCTCGGCGGCGTGCAACCGCGCGCCCGGGGCTCCCTCGACGACGAGCCGTCGCAGCGGCTGCCGGAGCTTCAGACCGGCCGTCGCCCGAGCCTGATGCGCGAGCGTGACGACGCGGCGGACGTCGGCGATCTCGTCGAGCAGCGTGCGGTCCGGCTCGTCGACCTCCGGCCAGCGCGCGAGGTGCACCGACTCGGGACCGTCGAGCACGAGGTCCCGCCAGAGACGATCGGTGACGAATGGCATGATCGGCGCCATCACCCGCAGCGTCTGCACGAGCGCGTACCACAGCGTCGCGAGCGCCTCCCGCTCGCCGTTCCAGAAGCGCCGGCGCGACCGGCGGATGTACCAGTTCGAGAGATCGTCGGTGTACGTCTCGTAGGCACGCATCACGTCGACGGTCAGATACGACTCGTACGCGGTCTCCGCGTCGCGCACGAACGCGCGCGTCCGCTGGATCAGCCACCGGTCGAGCGGTTTCAGGTCGCCGGCCGGCTCGAGCGCGTCGAAGGACGGCCTGTACTCGGCGATGTTCGCGTAGATGATGAAGAAGCGGACCGATTCCCAGAAGGTGAGGAACTCGCGCTTGATCTGCTCCGCCGGCCCGAAGCCGAAGAGGAGGTTCTGGTTCGGCGGCTGCGAGCAGTACTGCCACCGCATCACGTCGGCGCCCATACGTGCGAACGCATCGCGCGCCTCGATCATGTTGCCGAGCGAGCCGTGCATCTCGCGGCCGGTCTCGTCGAGCATCTTCTCGTAGCCCAGCACGCGCTCGAACGGCGCGCGGCCGGTGAGGACGACCGACATGAAGAGCTGCGAGTAGAACCACAGACGGATCTGCTCGCGCATCTCGCTCACCCAGTCGGCCGGGAACCACCGCTCCCAGTACGCGTGGTCCGGCAGGTCTGCAGTCGTCAGGCCGTGCGCAGCGCCGGTCGCGTACCCCGCCTCGACCCACTCCGGGTTCTGCCAGCCGAGCGTCGAGAAGGGCACGATGCCGGCGTCGAGCCAGACGTCGCCGACCTCCTTGATCCGCTCGACCGGCTCGCCGCACTCCGCGCAGCAAACCGGTACGCGGTCGATCCACGGGCGCCGCAGCTCCTGTAGCTCGTCGAGGCCGGAGACCGCGCGCTGCTCGAGCTCCGCCCGCGAGCCGATCACGTTCAGATGCCCGCACGCGCACGGATAGAACGGCAGCGGCAACCCGTAGTAGCGGCGCCGCGAGATGTTCCAGTCGCCCATGTTGACGAGCCAGTCGTCCATCCGCTTGCCCATGTACTCGGGCGTCCACTCGACCGCCGCGTTCGCCTCGCGCATCGGCCGGCGCAGATCGCGCACGGAGATGAACCAGTCGTCTGCGATGCGGAAGATCAGCGGTGTGTGGCAGCGCCAGCACTCCGGATAGCGGTGCTCGTGCAGCCCCGCTTCGACGAGCCGCCCTTTCTCCTCGAGGTTGCCGATGATCTGCTCCGCAGCCTCGACCGTCGACATTCCGTGCAGCCAGCCGAAGTCGTCGTAGAAGCGACCGGACTCGTCGACCGGCATCACGACCGGCAGGTCGTGCACCTGCGAGAGCTCGAAGTCCTCCGAGCCGCAGCCCGGCGCGATGTGCACGATCCCCGTCCCCTCGTCGAGTGCGACGTCGTCCCAGGGGATCACGCGGTGCGGAACCTGCGTCAGGTCGTCGAACGGGCCCTCGTACGCCCAGCCGACGAGCTCGGAGCCCGGCCGCGTCTCGACGAAGGAGTCGTCGGGGTAGCGCGCGACCGCGACCCACTCGCCGGTCGCACGGCGTCCGTACTGCGCCGCCGGATTCACGGCGGCCGCGACGTTCGCCGGCAGCGTCCACGGTGTCGTCGTCCAGATCACGAGCGACTCGCCGGCGCGATCCTTCAGCGGGAAGCGGACGTAGAGCGACGGATCGGCGCGGTCGACGTACGAGCCGATCAGCTCGTGCTGCGAGATCGAGGTGCCGCAGCGCGGACACCACTCTGTCGAACGGTGGCCCAGATAGAGCCAGCCGCGCTCGTGCACCGCCGCGAGGAACCGCCAGACGTACTCGATGTTCGTGTCGCTGAACGTGAAATAGTCGTTGCCCCAGTCCATCCACTGGCCGAGTCGCTTCGAGCCTGCCCACAGCTCGTTCGCGGACCAGACGACCGCCTCGCGGCACTTCGCCGCGAACGCCTCGAGGCCGTACTCCTCGATCTCGCGCTTCGAGTTGAGACCCAGCTCGCGCTCGACGCCGACCTCGATCCAGAGCCCCTGGCAGTCGAAGCCGTTCTGGTAGCGCTGGTCGAAGCCGCGGAGCGCCTTGTAGCGCTGGAACACGTCTTTCAGGGTCCTGCCCCAGGCGGTGTGGACGCCGAGGGTCTTGTTCGCGGTCACGGGCCCGTCGACGAACGAGAAGCGCGGGCCGCCGGCGTTCTGGTCGCGCAGCTTGCGGAACGTGTCCTCGCGCTCCCAGAGCTCGAGCATCCGCTCTTCGAGCCCGGGATGGTCCGGCACCGTCGGCAGGTTCTGGAACACTTGCGATCCCATCGGGAAGCGAAGTCTAGAGAGGGACGTTCTTACCTTTGGAGGATCGGGTATCCGGCCTCCGACTAGACACGGAAAGGAACTGAATGGCAACCGACGTCACCGACGCGACGTTCGAGACCGAGGTCCTCGAGGCGGGCGAGCCCGTCCTCGTCGACTTCTGGGCGGAGTGGTGCGGCCCCTGCCACGCCGTCGCCCCCGTGCTCGAGCGGATCGCCGAGGAGCGGAACCTGAAGCTCGTCAAGGTCAACATCGACGAGAACCAGGACCTCGCGCTGCGCTACGGGATCCAGTCGATCCCGAACATGATCCTCTTCGAGGCCGGTCAGCCGAAGGCGAATGCCGTCGGCGCGATGCCCAAGGGCATGTTGGAGCGCTCCCTCGGCCTCGGCGAGTGAGGTTTGCGGCAGGGGGCCGGCGGGCCCTCTGCCCTACCCTCGCGACCTAACTCTCTTGGGACTCGAGGAAGGTCAGGAAAGCCGCGTGCTTTGCGAGGAAGTCCTCGATCTCCGCAACGCCGGCTCCCGCCCAGTCCTCGAGCCAGCTGTCTGCGAGGTCATCCTCGATGCGATGGAGGCCGCGTTCGCTCATGGCGCCATGATCGACAGCGGACCGGACGACCGCCATGGGCCGTTCGGCTCAACTTGCGACACGTGAGGACCCACTCCTTTTTGGTGGTGAACCCTCGATCGGGGGATGCCTCACCGAGCGCCGACGAGCTCGCCGTCGAAGCGCGCACGCGCGGGATCGACGTGCACGTGTTGCGCGAAGGCGACGATGCCGCCGGGCTCGTGACATCGTCGCACGCAGCCTTCGTCGGCATCGCGGGCGGCGACGGCTCGCTCGCCGCGGTGGCCGCCGCGGTGCTCGCGCGCGATGCCGCACTCGTGTGCGTTCCCTTCGGAACCCGCAACCACTTCGCACGCGACATCGGCCTCGACCGCGACGACCCGATCCGCGCGCTCGATGCGTTCGCGCACGGCGTCGAGCGGAGAATCGACGTCGGGCGGGTGAACGGGCGGCTCTTCCTCAACAACGTCTCGCTCGGCGTCTACGCGGGTCTCGTACACCGGCGCGAGCATCGTCGCCGGCGCGGCGAGGCGCTGGCACGCGCGCGTGCTCTGCTGGCGGTCGCGCTGCATCGTCATCGCCTGCGCGCGCGCGTGAACGGCCGGGACGTCGCTGCGCGCGCGATCTTCGTCGGGAACAACTGCTACGAGCTCGACCTCTTCACGCTGGGCGCGCGCAACCGGCTCGACGAAGGCCGGCTCTTCCTCTGGATCGCCGCAGGCATCCTCCCGACCGCCTGGGACCGGCGCACGGGGACGTCGTTCCGGATCGAGCTGCCCGACGCCCGCGTCCGTGCAGCGGTGGACGGCGAGCCCGCGCTCTTCGAGACGCCGCTCGAGCTCGACGTGCTGCCGCAGGCGTTACGAGTGCTGATTCCGGAAAGAGACGCGCAAGCGACCACGAGGAGGACTGCGATGCACGACAATCCCGAAGCGAGCGAGCACGAGCAGAAGCAGGCGCAAGAGGGACGCCAGCAGGAGGAGGAGTCGATGCGCTATCCCGAGCATCACGATCCCGACGAGCAGTCCCGGCGCGCGCAGCGCGAGCCGGAGGACTGAGCTGCCGCGCGCCTCGGCGACACAGCACGAGCTCGGACGCGTCACGCTGCTCGCCGGTCTGCCCGGCGAGACGCTCGCCCGGCTCGCGAAGCGGATGGAACGAGAAGAGCTCGCACCCGGCACCGCCGTCATCAACGAGGGCGAGCCTGGCGACCGCTTCTACGTCGTCTTCGCCGGGATGCTCTCTGCCACGAACGCGGCGACGCGACAGATCCTCCGTCCCGGCGATTACTTCGGCGAAGTCGCGCTCGCGATGGACATCCCGCGGACCGCAAACGTGAGCGCGGTCACGCCCGCCGTCGTCGCAAGCTGCGACCGCGCAACGTTCGACGAGTTCATCAGACCGCTGTTCGCCGACTCTTAGCTCGAGAAGCTTCGCGCCCGCATGCGCGGCTACTGCGCCGGGGGTCTGGCCCTTCGGGCCTGACCCCGCTGTTCGAGCTCCGCCACGACGGCGTCGTTGAACGTGGGCCACGCGTCGATCGCCCAGTCGCCGAACTCCTTGTCGGTCAGCACGGCGCAGGCGACGCCGAGCTCCGGATCGACGCACAGGAACGTGCCGGCGGCGCCGAAATGACCGAAGGTCCGCGGCGAGCTCTGCGCGCTCGTCCAGTGCGGGGACTTCTCGTCGCGCAACTCGAATGCGAGACCCCAGTCGTTCGGGTCCATGCGCCCCCAGCTCGGCAGCACGCCGCCGAGCCCGGGGAACTGCACCGTCGTCGCCTCGTCGAGGGTCTCGCGCGCGACCAGCGTCGGCTCGAGCAGCTCGCGGCCGAGCTTCAGCATGTCATCGAGCGGGCCGCGGTAGCCCCACGCCGGCGACGCATACAGCTCGCCCGCGAGACGAAGCGGCGCGATCACAGCGGCCTCGAGGTAGTCGGGGAACGGCATCCGCGCCCGCTCGACGACGAGGCCGGCCGCGACCTCGATCCCGTAGTTCGAGTAGATCCGCCGCCGCCCGGGCGCCGTCAGCGGCGGTCCCTCGTCGGGTCCGAGGCCGGACGCGTGCGCGAGCAGATGCCGAAGTGTCGCGTCCTCCGGCCCCGCGGCCTCGTCGAGGTCGACGGTTCCCTCCTCGACCGCGACGAGCACTGCGAGACCGGTCAGCAGCTTCGTCACGGACGCCCAGCGCAGCACGATCTCGCGCGGGCCGTGTACGGCGATCTCGGTGTCCGCCCGCGTGACCCCGGCCGCTGCCGTGCGCGCGCCCCACGTGTCGATCAGTCTCAGCGCGTCCACGGCGGGGGATACTAGGCGCGTGGAGCAGGTCTTTCCGCCGTCGATCACGGGCAAGGGCAGCCGCTTCGCCGAGGGCGGCAGCGTGCTCGACCACGCGTTCGGCCAGAGCGACCCGTACACGCTCGGCGTCGAGGAGGAGTACATGCTGCTCGACGCGGAGACGTTCGACCTCGTCCAGCACATCGACACGGTGCTCGCCGCCGTGTCCGGTCACGAGCTCGAGCCGCGGATCAATCCGGAGCTGATGCAGTCGGTGCTCGAGGTCTCGACACCGGTCTGCCATACCCCGGCCGACGTCGAGACGCAGCTCCGCGCGCTGCGCGCCTACGTGACCGACGTCGCACGCGAGCGCGGCATGCGCGTCGGCTCGGCGGGCACGCATCCGTTCTCGCTGTTCGAGCGCCAGCGCATCACCGCGAAGGACCGCTACCGCGCAATGGTCGACCGCATGCAGTACATCGCGCGCCGCGAGCTGATCTTCGGCCTGCACGTGCACGTCGCGGTCGACGACCCCGAGAAGGCGGTCCAGATCGTGAACGGTCTCATCACCCATCTCGCCGAGTTCGTCGCACTGTCGGCCAACTCGCCGTTCTGGCGCGGCGAGTCGACCGGACTGCACTCGTCGCGGCACATGGTCTATGCGGCGCTACCGCGGTCGGGCCCGCCGCCCCGCTTCGAGAGCTACGCCGACTACGCCGAGGTGGTCGGACAGCTCGAGCGCACGGGCGTGATCGCCGACTACACGCATATCTGGTGGGACATCCGGCTGCATCCGCGCCTCGGCACGATCGAGATCCGCATCTGCGACGCCGTCACGCAGCTGGAGGACGTGATCGCGCTGACGGCGCTCTGCCAGGCGCTCGTGAAGCACTACTCCGAGCGCTTCGACGCGGGCGACCGGATCCCGTCGTACCACCGGATCCTCACGACCGAGAACAAGTGGCTCGCAGCACGGTACGGCCTGGAGGCGCCGGTGATGGACCTCCTCACCGGCAGGCGCAACCGCGTCCCCGTCGCCCAACTCGTCCGCCGAACGCTCAAGCTCGTCGCACCGCATGCGCAGGAGCTGGGCTCCGAGCGCGAGCTCGCCGGCATCGAAACGATCCTGCGACGCGGCAACGGAGCCGACCACCAGCTCCGCGTCTTCAATGCGAACCGCGACATCGTCGAGGTCGTGCACGACATCGCCGACCTGACCGAGATCCGATCCGAGGCGCAGGCGGCCTGATGCTCGAGGTCGGCAGGCGGATTCCGAGCGCGGGCGTCTGGACGACGCCGCAGGAGCGCGCCGACCTCACCGAGATCGTGCGCGACGGCCCGATCCTCCTCCTCTTCTACCTCTTCGACTGGTCTTCGACCTGAACGAACGAGATGGAGCTCCTGCGTGACAGGAGCGAGGAATTCCGCGCGGCGGGCGTGCAGCCGTATGCGATCTCGCGCGATTCCCCGTGGACGCACGTCGCCTGGACGCAGGCACTCGACTTGAACTTTCCGCTGCTCTCGGACTGGAACGCGGAGGCGACGCGGGGCTTCGGCGTCGCGTTCGAGTTTCGCGGACTGCGGGACGTCTCGGGGCGGTCGGCATTCCTGATCGACCGCGACGGGATCGTGCGGGCGGCATGGAGCTACGACACGTCCGAGCTTCCGGACTTCGACGCGATCCTTGCAGCCGTCCGGGCGATCGCCTAAGACTCCTGCCATGGAATCGATCTCGCAGGCACAGGCGGCGCCACGCCGCTCCGTTTATTCCGGCCCGCTCGCGACGGCGACCCTGGGCGCGGCGTTCATCGGCGTCTTCGTCGCGTTCGCAGCGTGGACCGGACAGTGGTACGCGACGTGGAAGGCGCTCCACGTCCTGATGGCGATCGTCTGGATCGGCGGTGCGCTGATGATCCAGCTCTTCGCCTTCCGCATCCTGAACACGGACGACGACGAGCGGATGGCGAAGTTCGCAGAGGACGTCCAGTTCATCTCGATGCGCACGTTCATTCCCGCGTCGCTCGTGCTCGTGATCCTCGGCTTCGTGCTCGAGCATCAGGCGCACTGGGGCTTCCATTTCTGGATCGTCTTCGCGCTCGTGATCTGGGGGCTGTCGTTCGTGACCGGCGCCGCGTTCCTCGGGCCCGAGTCGGGCAAGATCGGGAAGCTGATCGCCGAGCACGGCGCTGACGCCGAGGTACGGCTGCGGATCGAGCGCGTCCTGCTCGTCTCGCGAATCGAGCTCGTGCTCCTCGCGCTCGTCGCGATGGACATGGTGCTGAAGCCGGGCGCTTGACGGCACGGAGCCGGGACAGCGGGGAGGGCCGGGCCGGGCGAACCTCCGGGGTCTGACCCCGCAGGGGTCTGACCCCGCTGTGGGAACGCACGGAGCCGAAACAGCGGGGTCAGGCCCGAAGGGCCAGACCCATGTAGCACCCGACCGTCGAGATCGGGCGCTACATCCCCATCGCGTGGTAGCCGGAGTCGACGTACAGCGTCGTGCCCGTCACGTTCCGGGCGCCGTCGCCGAGGAGGTAGCCGGCGGCGGCGCCGACGTCGTCGGCGTCGATGTGGCGGTGGAGCGGGGCGCGCTCCTCGACGATCGCCTCCATCGTCGGGAAGCCGGCGATCGAGCGGGCCGCAAGCGTGCGCACCGGGCCGGCGGAGATCGCGTTCACGCGGATGTTCTTCTGCCCCAGATCCCAGGCGAGATAGCGGACCGACGCATCGAGCGTCGCCTTCGCCACGCCCATCACGTTGTAGTGCGGCACCGCGCGCTCGCCGCCGAGATAGGTCATCGTCACGATCGAGCCGCCGCCCGCTCGCTCCATCAGCGGCTCTGCCGCACGTGCACAGGCGACGAGCGAGTAGGCGCTCACGTCCAGCGCGAGCCAGAAGCGGTCGCGCGGCGTGTCCGTGAAGCGGCCTTCCAGATCCTCGGCAGCTGCGAACGCAACCGAATGGACGAGCACGTCGAGCTCGCCGCCGAACACGTCGGCCACCTCGACGAAGACGCGTGCGACATCGGCGTCCGAGCGCACGTCGCACTCCGTGACGAGCGCCGTGTCGACGGTCGCGGCCAGCTCGCGCACGCCTTTCTCGATCCGCTCGCCCTGATAGGTGAACGCGAGCCGGGCGCCGCCGTCGGCGAGCACCTGCGCGATCGCCCACGCGATCGACCGCTTGTTCGCGACGCCGAGGATCAGCGCGCGCTTGCCCTCGAACGGCCCCGCCATCCGCGGGATCGTACGGTACGCTCGGAGCCTTGCGCCGCGCCCTCGTTCTCGTCTGCTGCGCGGCGCTCGTCTCCGCAGCACCGGCGCTCGCACGGCCGCGCGTCACCGTCGGCACGATCCCGCAGATCACCGACCGCGTGCGCGTGATCGCGGACCTGCGCCTGCCGCCGCTCGCGCTCTGGAACGCGCGGCGGCCGGCTTCGACCGACGCGCGCCGGAAGCTCGACGTCGCGTCCGCGTCGTCACGTGCCTATCTGCGGCGACTCGCGACGGCACAGGACGTGGCTGCGGCGCAGATTCGCGCCGCGATCCCGCAGGCCCGGATCGGGCGTCGCTTCCAGGTCGTGCTCGACGCGCTCACCGTTTCGCTCCCCGACTCGCGCCTGCCCGCCTTGCTTCGCCAGCACGAGCTGAGGAAGGTCTATCCGAGCGTCCAGTACACGCTCGCGGACGATCGCTCCGCCTCGGTGATCGGCGCGGACGTCCTGCAGCGCGAAACCGGCGCCGACGGAGCGGGCATCAAGATCGCGATCGTCGACGACGGGATCGATCAGACGAACCCGTTCTTCGATCCGAAGGGCTACTCGTATCCGAGCGGATTCCCGAGGGGCGCGAAGCACTGGACGACGCCGAAGGTGATCGTCGCGCGCGTCTTCCCGGGCCCGAACGCCGGCCGTGCCGGCCGCCTGCCCCTCGATCCCGCGTCCTCGTTTCACGGCACTCACGTCGCGGGAATCGCCGCCGGCGACGCCGGCACGACCGCGCCCGCCGGCGCCGACCACCCGCGCGTCACCGGGCTGACCGGCGTCGCTCCGCGGGCGTGGCTCGGGAACTACCGCGTGTTCACGGTGCCGACGCCGATCGGGCACGTCGCGAACACGCCCGAGATCGTCGCCGCGTTCGAGGCGGCCGTGAAGGACGGCATGGACGTGATCAACTTCTCCGGCGGGGGCCCGCAGATCGACCCGGCGAACGACGCGCTCGTCGAGGCGATCCACGACACGACCGCCGCGGGCGTCGTGACGGTGATCGCCGCCGGCAACGACCGAGACGACTTCGGGAACGGCTCAGCGGGATCTCCTGGTACGGCGCCCGATGCGATCTCGGTCGCCGCCACGTCGAACACACACGTGTTCGCCCCGGCGCTCGACGTCACGGCCCCCGGCGCGCCCGGCCTCGTCCAGGGCATTCCGTTCATCGGCGCGAACGGATCGTGGGCGCCCGAGTCGTGGGGAACCGCGGACCAGCAGCTCGTCGACGTCGGCACGATCGTCGGCACGGACGGGAAGCCGGTAAGCCGCCTCCTGTGCGGCCCGCCCGGCGCGCTCGACGTCCCGCGCGGGACGCTGCCGCCGGGCTCGCTGAGCGGAGCGATCGCGCTCGCCGACCGCGGCATCTGCCCGTTGACCGAAAAGGCGGCACAGGCGCGCGCGGCGGGCGCCGTCGGCATCGTGCTCGCCGACAACCGGCAGGGCGAGGCGAACGAGCTGTCCGTCGATCTCGGGCTGCCCGGCGGGACGATCTCGAACCTCGACGCCGCGCACCTGCGCGCCTACATGAGCATGCACGGAGGCCGCACGGCGATCCGCGTCGGACGGACGCCGCTCGAGCTCGAGACCGGCCGCAGCGGCGTGATCGCGAGCTTCTCGTCCTCGGGACCGACGGCCTTCGGGCACGACCTGAAGCCGGACATCTCGGCGCCCGGCGGCCAGATCCTCTCCTCGACGCTCGCGAACACCGACGCGTCGCGCTTCGCCGTCTTCGACGGAACCTCGATGGCGACGCCGCACGTCGCGGGCGCGGCAGCGCTCCTGCTCGAGCTCCATCCGAGCTGGACGCCTGCCGAGATCCGCTCGGCGCTCGTCTCCACCGCCGCTCCCGCCTGGGCCGACACCGCGCGCACGCAGGAGGCGCCGGTGACGCTCGAGGGCGGCGGTCTCGTCGCGCTGCCGCGCGCCACCGATCCGGAGATCTTCACCGACCCCGCCTCGCTCTCCTTCGAGGACCTCGCCGCCCGCACCGCAACGGCGAGTCGGGGCCTCCTCGTCCGCGTCACGGATGCCGGCGACGGCGCCGGCACCTGGCAGGTTCAGGTCGAGCCGCAGGCCGCGACCGCCGGAGCCGCGCTGGAAGCGGCGGGCACGGTTGCAGTGCCGCCCGGCGGCGAAGGCGATCTCGCGGTCGTCGCGCACGCCGCGGCGGGTGCAGCGGCCGGCGAGGACTACGGCTTCGTCGTGCTCGAGAAGGACGGCGTCACCCGGCGCGTTCCGTATCTCTTCCTCGTCAGCAACCCGAAGCTCGCCGAGGCGACGGTCGTCCCGCTGCGCCGCGTGCAACGAGGCACGACTGCACGCGGCGTCGACCGCGTCGAGGCGTACCGCTATCCGACGAACCCGTTCGGGAACAATCCCGACGAGCCGCCGATGGACGAGGTCGGAGCCGAGACGGTCTACCGGCTTTCACTCGAACGCCCGGCCGTCAACGTCGGCGTTTCGGTTGTCGAGCACCCGCCCGGGGCGCGGATCGACCCGTGGTACCTCGGCGCACTCGACGAGGACACGGTGCAGGGCTTCGCCGGCACGCCCGTGAACGTGAATCCGCTCACGTACGACTATCTCGTGCCCGACGGCGCGGCGGGCGCGTCGTTCCCGCGCCAGGGCACGTATTACGTCGCGGTCGACTCCGGCCGGGCCCGGTTCACCGGGAGAAGCTACGCGGGCCGCTACGTCCTGCGCTCGTGGGTCGACGACGTGACGCCGCCGACGCTGCGCCTCTTGACGACGCGCGTCTCGGCCGGCCGGCCGACGCTCGTCTTCCGCACGACGGACTCCCAGTCGGGCGTCGATCCGAGCTCGCTCACGTTGGGCTACGAGGGAACGATGATCGCGGTCGGCTCGTTCGATCGCGCGACCGGGCTGGCCGCCTTCCCGCTGCCGCCGTCGGCGCCGCGCCTGCCGATCGGAACGGTCCGCGTGACGATGCTGTCGTCGGATTACCAGGAGGCGAAGAACGTCGACACCGTCGGGCCGAACATCATGCCGAACACGCGCCGCGCGAGCGCGCTCGTCCGCGTCGTCGCGCGCACGGCGCTCGACTGGCTCGCCCCTGCAGCGGGCGCCTGCGTCGCGCGCCGCCAGCGGCTCGTCGTCGCTGCGAGCTCCCCCACGGGCGTGAGCGGCGTCCGCTTCGAGGTCGACGGGCGGACGGTTGCGCACGCACGCGGGCGGCGCGGCGTATGGACGGCGACGGTGGCGATCCCGCCGGGCAGCCACCGGCTGGCCGCTGTGAGCGCGGGCACCAGGATCGCGCGGGCGGTCCGGACGTGCAGCGCGTAGTCGTCGTCACCGGTGCGTCGTCCGGCATCGGCGCGGAGATCGCCCGCGGCCTCGCCCGAGCCGGGTATCTCTCCGTGCTGATCGCCCGGCGCGAGGAGCGTCTGCAGGCGCTCGCCCGGGAGCTCGACGGCGAATACGAGCTCTGCGACGTCTCCGACCGCGCGGCGGTCGAGCAGGCGGCGGCGCGGATCCTCGAGCGCCATCCCCGGATCGCCGTGCTCGTGAACAACGCCGGCATCTCGGCGCGGGCGTCGTTTCTCGACGGGGATCCCGAGCCTGCGCTGCGGACGAACTACCTCGGCGCCGTCTGGTGCCTGCGCGCCTTCCTGCCCGGACTCGAGGCGGCGGCGCCCTCGGACGTCGTCAACGTCGTCTCGGTGGCCGGCACCGTCGCGCTGCCCGCATCCGGCCCCTACGCCGCCTCCAAGCACGCCCAGCTCGCGTTCTCGCGCGCGAGCGCCGTGCAGCTCCGCCGCCGGGGGATCCGCGTGCACACGGTCAAGCCGGGGTTCGTCGAGACCGAGGGATTCCCGCAGGCCCGGCTGCCGCAGCCGCTCGGACGCCTCGTGATCGGTCCCGAGCGCGTCGCCTCCCACGTGCTCGACTCGCTCGAGCGCGGACGCGGCGAGACGACGGTGCCGCGCTACTACGCCGTCGCGAGCGTGCTCCAGGCGGTTGCGCCGAACCTGCTCGCACGTCTGCTGGCGTCCTCCACCGCCCGCTCTAGAATCCCGCGGTAATGGTGATCACGACCTCCGAAGTCGTCGCGGTTGCGGAGTTCCGCGCATCGCTCCGGCGCTTCCTCCGCCGTACCGAGCGGATCGCCCGCCAGTCGGGCCTCACGCCGCAGCGCTATCTCCTGCTGCTGATGATCAAGGGGGCGCCCGACGGCGGCGAGCAGTCGACCGTCACCGAGCTCTCGGAGCGGATGCAGCTCGCCCAGTCGACGGTCACCGAGCTCGTCAGCCGGGCCGAGGAGGCCGGCCTCGTCGAGCGGGAGCAGTCGCAGACCGACGCACGCGTCGCGCATCTTCGACTGTCCGCCGAGGGCGAGCGACGGCTGATGGATGCGTTCACGTCGCTCTCGTCGGAGCGCTCGAGCCTCCGCGACGCCTTCGAGCACCTCGACGACGACCTCGGCTAGCCGCTGCTGCTGCTCGGCGGCTGCACGACGTCGACGACCTCGCAGTTGACCGTCTTGTCCACTGCGTCGACGACCGCCCGGTCGCGCCCCGGCCCGCAGTCGATCACGTCTCGCTCGCCGTCGGCGGCGTAGATCGTGTCGGAGCCCGGCCCGCCGTAGACGTGGTCGGCGCCCGCGCCCGGCGTGATCACGTCGTTGCCTGGACCGCCGTAGATGCGGTCGTCCCCGGCACCGCCGAGGATCGTGTCGTTCCCGCCGAGGCCGTAGATCACGTCGTCGTGACCTCCGCCCGCGAGATAGTCGCTCCGCTGCGTTCCGTAGATGACGCGTCCGCGGATGCGCGGCGGTCCGGCGGCGATCGTCTCCGTCGGCAGCGACTGCTCGACGAGCCGCCCGTACGCGTTCGTTGCCGTGACTGCGATGCGCAGCGTGTAGCCGACGTCGGCGCGCGTCGGGAAGTACACGACCTTCTTCGCACCGGCGATCGTGTGACAGGCGGCGCCGGTTGCGTCACAGCGTTGCCAGACGAAGGTCGTCTTGATCGGCGAGTCACCGCTGAAGCCGCCCATATCGGCCGTGAGCTGGCGGCCGATCACCGGGGTGCCCGCAACTGCCGGCTCGGTCGAGACCGACGGGCTGAAGTGCTGCTTGTCCACAACCGGGAACGTGTGATTCGTGACCGCCGTATCCGATCCCGCCGGGTTCGCGCCCGTGATCCACACGCGCAGCGTGAAGCCGATGTCGGCCGTCGTCGGCGTATACGAGTCCGTCGTGGCGCCGTCGATCGGCACGCACGTCGCGGGATCGCCGACGGGATTGCACCGCCGCCATGAGTACGTGAAGGCGATCGGCGTCGAGCCGTCCCAGTCGCCGGGCGTGAGCGTGAGCTCCGTGTCCACGACCGGTGAGTCGCTCGAGATCTCGGGCGTCGTCGTCACCTTGGGCGCGAGCGCGATGACGACGGCGCTCGACTCCGAGTTCTGCGAGGCGGAGCCCTGGCCGTTCGTCGCCGTCACCTGGACGCGCAGGCGGAAGCCGGCATCGGCGTTCCCGGGCGTATAGAAGCTGAAGGTCGCGCCGGGGATGTCGAAGCACGGACCGTTCAGGGGATCCGCGGCGACACAGCGCTTCCACTGATACGTGTAGGAGATCGGGAACGCACCGTTCCACGAGCCGATGCTCGCGGTCAGGAAGTGACCGACCACGGGTCCTGTGTCGCCGGTCGCGAGGTTGATGGTCGGGTAGCCGGTGTTGGCCGGCGGCCCGGAGCTCACGCCCGGCGGGGGCGTGGGCGCCAAGGGCTGCCAATCGGGCTGCGTCGCGCCGGCGGTGTTGGGGATCGCGGTAACCGCCCCGTTCTGCTGCGCAACCATGTACTTCAGCTGGCCGCCGTCGACGAACGCGATCTTCGTGCCGTCGGGCGAGAACGCGGGCTGCATGCCCGAGACGCCGAGATCCGTCGGCGTCGTCGAGCTGACGGCGAAAGACGAGACCGAGAACAGGTGCCCGTTCGTCGACGACGAGTACACGATCGTCGCGCCGCTCGGCGACCAGGTCGGATTGCGCTCGTCGCCGGCGGTCGCCGTCACCTGCGTCGCCGTGCCGCTGGAGACGTCGAGCACCCAGATGTCGTAGCCTGTCGCGCCGTCGTTGCGGGCGAACGCGATCTCGGAGCCGTCGGGCGAGTACTGGGGATCGACGTCGCTCGCCGCCGTCGCCGTCAGATGCTGCTCCTGCCCGTTGCCGCTCGCGAGGATCGACCAGAGGTCGCCCTGCTTGACGTACGCGACCCGGAGCCCGTCGGCGGAGAAGGTCGGCTCCGTGGAGGTCGAGCCGGCGCCGAGTTGCCCGGCGCCGCTCCCGTCCGCGTTCGCGACCGAGATCCCGTTCGCCGGATCGACGAACGCGAGTTGCGTGCCGTCGTCCGACCACGACGGGTCGGAGCTCCCGGCGGGGAGCGAGCTCAGGGTCGTGGCGCCCGTACCGTCCGGATTGATCTCGCAGATGCTCGCGCCGCAGGTGTACGCGAGCTCGCCGTTGGCGCCGGAGAAGGCACCGCCGGACGCGGCGGACAGCAGGACGAGGCCGGCGAGGAGCCCGGCCAGCACGACGAGGCCCCTCGGCACGCGATGCTGCATCCGCACGTTGTATCCGCTCGTCTGCCGACCCGCTAGAGGTCCTTCGGCGCGGCCCGCTCGAGGAGATACCAGCCCAGTACCGCCGTATAGGTGTCGGCGCCGTGCGGCGCGAGCGCCGCCGCGCGCTCCCGCCGCGACCCCTCGCACCCGGCGAGATCGAGATAGGCGCCGAGCGGCCGCTGTTCGTCCTGCGCGTGCGTGCGAATCAGCACGAGCTCGTTCGCCTCGAAGAGCTGCCGCAGGTCGATGTCCGCCAGCAGGCGCGCATGCGAGGGATCTCGGGCGCGCTCGAAGCGATCGACCGCGAGCGCCTCGAGCGGGTCGACCGGAGCGATCTGGTCGACGACGAGCACCAGACCGCCGGGCTTCGTGACGCGCGTCAGCTCGGCGAGGACGAGCTCGGGGCGCGGCACGTGGTGGAGCGTCCGGAGCGTGCCGGCAAGGTCGAACGACTCGTCGGGAAACGGCAGAGCGACGCCGTCCGCCTCCAGGAAGGTCGCGTTGCCGGGCGCGCGCTCGCGGGCTCGCACGAGCAGCTCGGGAACCGGATCGACACCGACGACCTCGTCGGCGTACGGGGCGAGCGCGAGCGTGAGCGCGCCGGCTCCGCAGCCGACGTCGAGCATCCGCCCTCCGCGCTCCGGGCGCACGAAGCGCTCCACGTCACCGGCAAGCGACTCCGCGCGCACGTCCTGGAGCGCGGCGACGCGGTCGGCCGTTCGAGCGAAGCGATTCTCAGCCATCCAGGACGACACGGCGCGCGCGGGCCGGATGAGTCGAGATGCGCGACACGAGCTCATACGTGATCGTGTCCGCGACGCGCGCGTGCGCTTCCGCGAGCACGCCCGGGCCGATCAGCGTGACCGGAGTGCCGACGGGCAACCCGCGATCGAGCTCGACGGCGAACGCGTCCATCGAGATCGTCCCCACGACTCGGCGGGGCTCGCCCGCGACGCGCACCGTCGTGCCCGTGAGGTCACGGCGGAAGCCGTCCGCATAGCCGACCGGCACGATGCCGATCCACGTCTCCCGATCGGCGATGAAGCGACGGCCGTAGCCCGTGCTCTCCCCCGGACGCAGGAGCCGTGTGAGCGCGATCTGCGACGTCCACGAGAGCACCGGCGTGAGCCCGTCCTCGACCGGGTCCGTGCCGAACGGCGAGAGGCCGTAGAGCGCGAGCCCGCAACGCGCGGCGTCGAAGCGCGCGTTCGGGTAGCGAAGGGCGGCGGCGCTGTTCGCGAGATGGCGCGTCAGGTGCGTGTACGCCGCGGTCGCCTCGCGGAAGCGCTCGATCTGCCGTTCCGTGTAGGCGGCGTCGCTGTCGGCCGTCGCAAGGTGGCTCATCAGTCCGACGACCTCGAACGGCGGCGCCTCGGCCAGCTCGGACAATCCCCATCTGCCCATCCCCGTGTCGAGCTTCACGTGCACGCGGAGGCCGGCAGGAATCTCGTCCGTCGAGACGACGAGCTCGAGGGCGGCGTCGCGCGCCTCGGCGATCTCGCGGTTGCTCGCGGTCGGTCCCATCACGACGATGCGCGCGCCGGGGAACTCGGCACGGAGCGCGAGCCCCTCCGCAACCGTTGCGACGCAAAGGGCGGCCGCACCCGCGCCGAGCGCGGCTCCTGCGACGTCCGCCGCACCGTGCCCGTACCCGTCCGCCTTGACGACCGCCCAGAGCTCCGATCCCGCGAGCGCGCGGACGAGCGTGCGGACGTTGCCGCGGACGGCCGCCAGATCGATCGTGATCTCGGATCTCGCCATCAGGTCAGCGCGCGTGGCAGGGCTGCAATCACGTCGCTTGCGATCAGTCCGGCGCGCTGCTCCGCCTCGACCGACGCGCGGTGCTGAGCGGCCGCCCCGGCCACCGCCGCGAGCTGCGGCTCCATGCCCTTTGCGAGAAAGGCCGCGATGATTCCAGTGAGCACGTCGCCGGTCCCGGCGGTCGCGAGCGACGGCAACCCGAGCGCAGAGACGAGCAGGTCGCGGCCGGGGGCGGCGACGAGCGTGTCGGCCCCTTTGAGAAGAACGACGCACTCGAACCGGTCTGCGGCTTCGCGAACGCTCGCGAGACGATGCGCGGCGATCTCGCGCGACTCCCGGCCGAGCAGGCGTGCGAGCTCGCCCTCGTGCGGCGTCAAGACGCGCGGCCCGGGCCACGCGGCTGGCTCGAGCTCGTGGAGCGCGTCGGCGTCGACGACGACCGGCAATTCGAGCTCGGCGAGCAGCTCGCGGACGAGCGCGTGCGGACCCGGGCCGCGGCCGAGCCCCGGGCCGAGTGCGACCGCCGATGCGTTCGCGGCGAGCTCGCGCACGCGTGCCGCGCTCCCGCCCGCCACGAGACCGCCGTCGTCGGGCAGAGGCCGCTTGACCGCTTCGACGAGACGTTGCTCGAAGACCGGCAAGGTCGACGCGGGCGCAGCGACGGTCACGTAGCCGGCGTCGGCGCGCATGGCGGCGAGCGCCGTCAGTGACGGCGCGCCCGTGAGCCCCTGCGAGCCGCCGACGACGAGCACGTGACCTGCCGTGTACTTGTTGTCGCCCTCGCGGCGCCGCGGGACGCTGCGCAGGAGCTCGAGCGTCGCGAGCCGCGCGCCTGTTCGCGACGGCTCGAGCCCGATGTCCGCAACGCGCACCGTCCCGGCGTGGAAGCGACCCGGCGCGACGACGACGCCGAGCTTGCGCCCGTGGAAGGTGACGGTCTCGCGCGCCTCGACCGCCACGGTTGCGATCTCGCCCGTCGATGCGTCCACGCCGGACGGCACGTCGATCGCCAGCACCGGCGCGGGCGCCGCGTTGATCCGCTCGATCAGCGCCGCAGCGTCGGGACGCGGCTCGCCGGCGAAGCCCGTGCCGAAGAGCGCATCGACGATCACATGCGGCTCGCCGAGCTCGGTCTCACCGGCCTTCGCGTCGACGACGCGCACCTCCTTGCCCGCTTCGCCGAGACGGCGCGCAGCGATCCGGCCGTCGCCGCCGTTCGCGCCGCCGCCGCAGACGACCGTCCAACGGTCGGCGCCCTCGAACGTCTCCAGTGCGATTCGGGCGGCTGTCGAGCCGGCGCGTTCCATCAGCGCGGCTACGTCGTGGCCCTGCTCGGCCGCGCGCATCTCCTCCGCCGTGTAGAGCGGGTCGAACTCAGCCATCCGTTGCGACGGCGACGGCCTGTGCGAGCTCGCGCGAGTGAGTCATCGAGAGGTCGATCGCGCGGATGCCGTTGTGCTCCGCGATCACAGCCGCCCGGCCGGACAGGCGAACGCTCGGCTTCGGCCGGCCGACGATCTCGATCTCCTTCCAGGCGAACGCGCGCGCGACGCCGAAGCCGAGCGCCTTGCCGACTGCCTCCTTGCCGGCGAAGCGTCCGGCGTAGCTCTCCGCCGGGTTGGCGCGCGACTCGCAGTACGCCTGCTCTGCCTGCGTGAAGCAGCGGTCGCGGAAGCCGGCATAGCGCTCAAGCGTCCGCCGGATGCGTGCGATCTCGATCAGGTCGGTTCCGACCGCGATCACAGGTGCTCCTCGAGCCATTCGGGAAGCTGCGCGAACGAGGAGACGATGCCGTCGGGATGGGTGCTTCCTGCCTCGAGCTCGTCCGGTCGGAACTTCCCGGTACGGACGATCACGGTGCGCATCCCCATCGCCTGTGCGCCGGCGATGTCGGCCTCGATGTCGTCGCCGATCATCCACGTCCGCTCGGGATCGGCGTCGAGCGCCTCGAGCGCCGCCTCGAAATACGCGGGGCTCGGCTTGCCGAGGACGACGGCCTCCACCTGAGCAGCGTATTCGAGGCCCGCGACGAAGGCGCCCGCGTCGAGCAGCGGCCCTCTCTTCGTCTGCCACCAGCGGTTCCGGTGCAGGCAATAGAGAGCCGCACCCATCTCGAGCTCGGCGAACGCACGCGCGAGGTTCATGTACGCGAAGACGAGATTCGTCTCCGGTGACTCGTCCGCACCGCCGAGCAGCACGGCGTGGGCGTTCTCGCCGACGAGCTCGAGCTCGGAAAGATCGGCCACGAGCGCGTGCATCGTCAGCGCGAGCACGCGCTTTCCGCGCAGCTCGCGCACCGCCGCACCGGCCGCGGTCTGGATCTCGCCGTCCTCCAGCTCGACGCCGTGCGACCGAAGCATGTCCGCGAGCTGCGTGCGCGAGCGCGTCGTCGCGTTCGTGACGAAGCGCAGGCGGTGACCGTCGGTACGCAGGCGTCGAACGGCGTCGGCCGCGCCGGCGATCGGCTCGCCGGATACCTGCAGCACGCCGTCGACGTCGATCAGAATTCCCGCCATGACCGACGCCGAGTCTATTCGCGTGACGCGAAGCGTCGTGCTGCCCCGCACCGAGATCGAGCTGCGAACCTCTCGCTCGAGCGGCCCCGGCGGGCAGCACGCGCAGAAGTCGGAGACGCGCGTCGAGGCCGTGTTCGACGTCGAGCGCTCCACGGTGCTGACCGACGGCCAGAAGCGGCGAGTCGTCGCGAAGGCGGGACCGGTGTTGCGCGCGGTGGCGCAGGACGAGCGAAGCCAGCTGCGGAACCGCGAGCTCGCCGTCGAGCGCCTCGTCGACCAGCTGCGAGAGGCGCTCCGCGTCCCACGGCGGCGGGTCGCGACGAAGCCGACGACGGCGTCACGCGAGCGTCGGCTCGACGAGAAACGGCGCCGCGGCGAGGTCAAGCGGCTGCGACGGGCACCGGAGGACTGAGTGGCGGTCGTCGTCTTCGACGCGCTCGGGACGCTGCTCGACCTCGCACCGGTACGCGCGCGTTTCCCCGGCCCGCTCGAAGTGTGGTTCGAGCGGATCCTGCACACCGGCGCCGCCCTGACGCTCGTGGGCGAGTTCCGGCCGTTCGCCGAGGTCGCCGAGACGACGCTGCGGCGCTCGCGCAGGTCGGCGCGGATTCGGACGAGCGAGCCGCGCTCGCAGCGCTGCAGAGCGAGCTACGCCCCGCGGAGGACGCGACGGCCGCGTTCGACCTGCTCGGTGCGATACCGGCCTACGTGCTCACGAACGGGAGCGCGAAGAGCACGATGCACGCGCTCGTGCGCGGCGGCCTGGGGCAGCGGGTGCGCGAGATCGTCTCGATCGACGACGTTCGCGCGTGGAAGCCGCACCGCGCACCGTACGCAGAGCTCGAACGGCGTGCGGCCGTTCCCGCGAACGAGCTGTGGCTCGTCGCCGCGCACAGGTGGGACGTGCACGCCGCTCGGACCTACGGCTGGAACGCGGTGTGGGTCGAGAACCTCGAGCAGCGGTGGCCGCCGCCCGCGGAGGAGCCCGTACACCGCGCCGACTCGCTCGTAACGGCGGCGCGCCTGGTGACTACTCGACGGTGACGGTCTTCGCGAGGTTGCGCGGCTGATCCACGTTCAGGCCGCGCAGTCGCGCGATCCGGTACGCGAGCAGCTGCAGCGGCACGACGGCGAGCGCAGCCTGCAGGAAAGCCGGCGTCCGCGGCACGTAGATGACGTCGTCGGCGTGGTGCTGGATATCCTCGTTGCCCTCCGTCGCGATCGCAATCACGTGAGCGCCGCGCGCACGCGTCTCCTGGATGTTCGAGACGATCTTGTCGTACACATGGATGTCGGTCGCGACGACGACGACGGGCGTTCCCTCGTCGAGCAGCGCGATCGGGCCGTGCTTCATCTCACCCGCGGAGTAGGCGTCCGTCGGGATGTACGAGATCTCCTTCAGCTTCAGCGCACCTTCGAGGGCGACCGGCAGCCCGATGTGCCGGCCGAGATAGAGGAAGAACGGCCGGTCGCAGAACCGCTGCGCGATCTCCTCGATCCGGTGGCGGCGGCCGTCGACGTCGTTCAGGAACTGCTCGATCTTGTCCGGCAGCTCGTGCAGTCGGTCGAGGATGAACTCGATCTCGTCTTGCGGCAGCGTCTGGCGGATCTCGGCAAGCTTCAGCGCGAGGAGGCTCAGCAGCGCGACCTGGGCCGTGAACGTCTTCGACGCGGCGACACCGATCTCGATCCCGCAGCGCGTGTACAGCGTGGCGTCCACCTCGCGCGTGATCTGCGTGCCCATCATGTTCGTGATCGCGAGCGTCCGTGCACCGCGCTCTCGTGCGAGCTTCACCGCGTTGATCGTGTCGCGCGACTCGCCCGACTGAGAGATCCCGATCACGAGCGTGTCGCGCGAGAGCACCGGGTTGCGGTAGATCCACTCGCTCGCGATGTCCGGCTCGACCGGCACGCGCGCCCATTCTTCGAGGATGTAGCGACCGACCACGCCCGCGTGGTACGACGTGCCGGCGGCGACGACGACGATCCGCCGGAGGTTGCGGATCTCGAGCTCCGTCAAGCCGAGCGCCTCCAGCACGAGCTCGTGCCCGCGCACGCGGTCGCCGATCGTCTCGCGAACCGCTTCCGGCTGCTCGTAGATCTCCTTCAGCATGAAGGTCTCGTACCCGCCTTTTTCTGCTGCATCCTCGTCCCAATCGAGCTCCTCGACCCGCGGATGCTCGATCTCCACACCGTCGCGGAAGAAGCGAACGCGGTCAGGCGTGATCTCGACGACTTCGCCGTCGTCGGGAAACGCAGCCCGGCGCGTCTCGCTCAGGAAGGCGGCGACATTCGAGGCGAGGAAGTTCTCGCCGTTGCCGAGGCCGACGACGAGCGGTGTCTGATTCCGGACACCGACGAGCAGATCGGGCTGGTCGTGGTGGATCGCCACGATCGTGAAGTGGCCCTCCAGCTGCGGGTACACACGCGCGAGCGCCTGCACGAGATCGCCGTCGTACTCGCGCTCGAGCAGGTGCACGACCGCTTCGGCATCCGTCTCGGAGGTGAACTCGTGCCCTTCGGCTCGCAGCTGGTCGCGCAGCTCGCGGTAGTTCTCGACGATCCCGTTGAGGACGATCGCGACCTTCGTCTCGTCGCAGCCGGTCAGCGGATGCGCGTTCTGCTCGGTGACACCGCCGTGCGTCGCCCAGCGTGTATGGCCGACGCCGTGCCGCGCGCGCGATCCGTTCGGGCCTGCGGCCTCGACGAGGTTCTGCAGGTTGCCGACGGCGCGGACGTAGTCGAGGCCGTCGTCCTCCCGCAGTGCGATCCCGGCGGAGTCGTACCCGCGGTACTCGAGCCGGCGCAGCCCGCCGAGCAGCAGCGGCTTTGCCTCCCTCGATCCGACGTATCCGATGATCCCGCACATGTGTGACCCGCCTCAGAAACGCGTGAAGCCCGGCCGTGTGACGTCCGCAGCGTCGCGTTCCGTCAGCCGAGCTCCTGGGTTACGAGCGCCGCGATCCTAGCACAGAGGGCATCCGCCTCCTCCTGCGACGCAGCCTCCGTGAGCACGCGCACAACCGGTTCCGTGCCGGAGGGCCGCACGAGCACGCGTCCGCCGCCGTTCAGCTCTGCGTTGATCTGCTCGATCTGCGTCACGAGGCTCGACGGGAGCGGCCCGCGGCCGCTGCGCCGCAGGTTCCGCTTCGCCTGCGGATAGCGCTCCATCACCGCCGCTGCTTCGCTCAGGGAGCTGCCGCGCAGCGCGCTGCAGAGTAGGAGCGCTGCCGCGAGCCCGTCGCCCGTGACATGGTCGCGCAGGAAGATGATGTGGCCCGACTGCTCACCCCCGAGCACGCCGCCCTCGCGGTGGAGCGCTTCGAGCACATAGCGATCTCCGACGTCGGTGGTCACGACGCGCACGCCGCGCTCGTCCATCAACCGGTGGAAGCCGAGATTCGTCATCGTGGTGACTGCGACGAGCTCGACGCCGAGGTCGAGGGCGAGGATCGCGACGATCTGATCGCCGTCGACCGGCTCGCCTCTCTCGTCGACGGCGAGCATCCTGTCGCCGTCGCCGTCGAACGCGATACCGAGATCGTAGGCGCCGCGGGTGACGACATCCTGCAACGCGGCGAGATCCGTCGCCCCGCACGCGACGTTGATGTTCGTCCCGTCGGGTGCGTTGCCGATCGCCTCGACATGCGCGCCGAGCTCTTCGAACGCCTGCGGCGCGATGCCGGAATATGCGCCGTTCGCGCAGTCGACTGCGACGCGCAGGCCCGAGAGATCTCCGCCGAAGCGCTCGAGCACATGCTCGAGGTAGCTGTCGACTGCGACATCGACCCGGTCGATCTCGCCGCCGCCGCGCGCCGGTGCGTCGAACAGCGCCTCGATCTCCTCTTCGGCCGCGTCGCTCAGCTTGCGTCCGTCGCGGTCGAAGAACTTGACGCCGTTGTACTCGGGCGGGTTGTGCGACGCCGAGATCACGACGCCGAGATCGAGTCGCAGCAGCGCGACCGCGGGTGTCGGCACGACACCCGCGAGGACGGCGGAGCCGCCCGCCGATGCGACGCCGTGCGCGAACGCCTCCTCGAGCTCGGCGCCCGAGGCCCGCGTGTCACGGCCGACGAACACGCGGCCTCGGCCCGACCAGAGCGCGGACGCCTTGCCGAGCGTCGCGACGAGCTCCGGCGTGATGAGCTCGCCGACGATGCCGCGCACACCGTCGGTGCCGAAGTAGCTCCGCCCCACGGCGCGAAACGCTAGCTGCAGCGTGAAGCTAGAAGCCGGTCAGGCGGTTCTGGCTCGGATCGTTGAGCGAGAGCACGAAGCTCGGCGCCTGGATCGTGTGGTCGGCCGAGATCGGCGTGACCGCCGTGCCGACGGCGAAGTACTCGATCACGTGCGAGTCCCAGCCGTGGCTGCCTTCGTGCAACTGCACGGCCACGATTCCCTCGGCCTCCACCGCCTCGGCCTCCGCCTGCATCCGCTCCATCGCGAGCTCACGCGCGTCGTACAGCGCCTGTGTGAAGTTCGGCATCTCCGCATTGCGCCCGATGCGCTTGAACCAGCCGCCGAGACCCTGGTGCGCGACGTGGTAGACGCACGTTCCCATCACGAGCCCGAGCGGGCGGTAGCCGGCGGAGAGCAGCGTGAAGAAGTCCTGCCCGGAGAGATCGCTCGTGAACGGCCGGCCGTTCGGAGCGCGATGGAGCACACCCTCCTTGTGCCGTACGGCGGTGCCGATCGCGATGAACTCCGCGAGGTCGCCGCCCCACTCGTACCGGCTGACGTCGAGCCGCACGCCGACGACGCCGTCGGCGCCGAGCTGGTCGGCCTCCTCCTCCATCCGCGTCATCGCGAGCTCACGCGCGTGATACATCGCCTGCGTCAGGACGTCCATCTCCTGGTTCTGGTTCCACTGCCCCATCTGGAAGCCGATGTGGTAGATCGACGAGCCGACGACGAGGCCGAGCGGCTCGAAGCCTGCGGCCTGGACGAGCAGGAACTCGTTCACGGAGAGGTCGCTCGTGAAGAAGCTCCGCTCGCGCATGTGCTCGAGGCGCTCGCGGCCGTGCTCCGGGATGCCGACGGTCGATCCCGCCTCGTATGCCTCCTGCTCCTGGTTCGTCATCGCGCCTCCTCGTTCAGCGGTAGTGCGGTATAGATGATCGACTCCGCCTGCGCACCTTGCAGCTCGACGACGGCGGTTGCGAGCACGTGCAGCGTCACGATCGCGTCGGTGCGCTTCCCTCCGCCGCCCTGATCGACGTCGTGCTCGCGGTGCGTCATCTCCATGCGCACGCCCAGGAGGCCGTGCGCGCCGAGCTCGTGTGCCTGACGGGTCACGCGCAGCATCGCCTGCGTGCGCGCGTCGTAGACCCCCTGTGTGAAGTCCGAGAACTCCTGGTTCTGCAGGCGCGTGCCTCCGAGCGCGAACTGCGCCCGCTGCTGCTGCCAGCCGGAGACGACGTATGCGACGGTGGAGCCGGCGACGAGCCCGGCGGGCCACCAGCCGTGGCGGACGAGCGCTGCGAACTCCTGCCCGGAGAGGTTGGAGAGGACCGGCTCGTCCCCGAGGTCGTAGCGCTCGGAGCGGACCGCCGTGCCGGTCGCGACGAACTCGATCAGCCCCTGGGCCCAGTCGTACAGTCCACGCTCGACGCGCACGCCGACGACCGCGTCCGCACCGGCCAGCCTCGCCTCCTCGGCGAGCCGTCCGAGCGCGAGCCGCCGAGCCTCGTTCCACGCCTCCGTCTCGGTCTCGAGCTCGTACGTCTCACCGCGCCCGAAGGCGAGCATGCCCGTGCCCCATCCCATCCCGGCGCCGGGCAGCCACTGCCAGCCGACGTGATAGAAGCAGCTGCCCATCACCTGCGTCAGCGGCCGGAACCCGCCCTCGCGTGCGAGCAGGAACTCGTTCGTCGTGAGGTCGCTGGTGAAGAAGCCGGCGTGGCCGCTGCGCAGCGCTTGCAGACGCTCCTGCGCGGGCAGCGGCAGGCCGCCCGCCTCGATCGCGCGCAGGCTCGCCGCGGCGCGCTCGGCCCCGCCGTCGTCGCCGCGGCGGCCGAAGATCCCCATCAGCGCAGCAGCCTCTCGAGCGCCTCGCGGCCGCGGCCGCTCCGGTCGGCCTCCTCGACGAGTTCGCGCGAGAGCGCGTCGATCCATTCCGCGATGCCGAGCTCCTCGTTCTTCAGCGCGATTCCGCGCACGACGGTGCACCGGCGCGACGAGACGCGGCCGCCGTCGTGCTCCACCTCGTAGCGGTTGTCGCCGAGGTCGACCACGACCTTGCGGACCCGCTTGTTGCCGAGGAGCCCGGCACGGTCGATCCGCACGCGGTCCGGAAACGACGCCTCGAGCTTCGCCGCAAGCGCGCCGAGAAAGGCGCGCAGATCGGTCGCGTCGGCGCGAAGCGACGCTGCGAGCAGGTCGAAGTCCGACCCCGCCTCCACCCGGCGGAGGCTACCGCTTCGAGAACTGCGGCGCCTTGCGCGCCTTGTGCAGGCCGGCCTTCTTGCGCTCGACCTGACGGGCGTCGCGCGTGAGGAAGCCCTCGCGCTTCAGCGGCACGCGCAGCTCGGGATTCGCCTCGACGAGAGCGCGCGCGATCCCGTGGCGAACGGCGCCGGCCTGGCCGGTCAAGCCGCCGCCGTGCACGCGCACGCGCAGGTCGTACTGGCCTTCGACTCCGGCGATCTTGAGCGGCGACGTCGCGATCGTCCGCCAGATGTTGCGCGGGAAGTACTCGTCGAGCGTCCGGCCGTTGACCCACGTGGCGCCGTCTCCGGGCCGCAGGATGACGCGCGCGACCGACGTCTTGCGCTTGCCGGTGCCGCGGTACTGGGCGAGCTGGCTCAAATCACTGCTCCAGATCGAGTGGACGAGGGTTCTGCGGGCCGTGCGGGTGCTCGGGCCCGGCGTAGATCTTCAGCTTGGTCAGCTGCCGCCGGGCGAGCCGGTTCTTCGGCAGCATGCCGCGCACAGCCTTCCGGAGCACCTCGGTGGGGCGCCGCTCGAGCTGCTCGCGCAGGGTCCGCGTCGACAGACCGCCGGGATAGCCCGAGTGGCGGTGATAGAGCTTCTGGTCGAGCTTCGAACCGGTCGTCACGATCTTCTCCGCGTTGACCACGACGACGAAGTCACCGGTGTCGACATGCGGCGTGTACTGCGGCTTCCGCTTGCCGCGCAGGGTGTCGGCGATCAATGTCGCGAGCCGCCCGAGCGTCTGCCCGTCGGCATCGACGAGATACCACTCGCGCGCCACTTCACCCGGCTTGGCGGAATACGTCTTCATCACAGAAAAGTGGCGGACCAGGCGTCCGCCGACGCGGGATTGTAGCGAAAGCTCACGCGAGCAGGGCTCGGCGGAGCCCTGCCGCGAAGGCCGCGGCGCCGCCGTGCGCGGGGTGGCGGACGTAGGGTGCGCCGAGCGCCGCCGCTGCGAGCCGGCCGACGGCGATCGCGGTGCGCCCCCGGGTGAGCTCCTCCAGGAACGGCCGTGCCGCCCGGACCTCCGCCCGCGGCCGTCGGACGGCGATTCGACGATTCGGTGCCCGGATGCGTAGGCACGACGTTCCAGAGCAGGACGCCGTCGAGGAGTCCGAGCTCGCGCAGCGTCCGGTGAACGATCGTCGCCGTCGCCTCGGCCGGCCCGGCGCCGGTCAGCTGACGCTCCGAGGTGAAGGGGATGCCGCTGATGCGCGCGCCGCGGTAGCCGGCGGCCTCGCCGACGAGGACGATCGCGGCGTCCCCGTGCCGCTCGAGATAGCAACGCAGCCGCTCGCGACGAAGCGGGGAGTGCGCGTACTGGTTGAACGTCGAGCCGATCCGCGCCCGCGCGAGCCGGTCGACGACGTCCAGGCACGCAGCTGGCGCCGGTGGAGCGCGCTCGGAGGGGGGCGACATCGTCAGCGCGCCTTCTGCTTTGCCCGGTTGACCGCCCGCTCGAGCTGCGCCTTGTTCATCGACGACCGCCCCTCGATCTTGAGCCGTGTCGCCTGCTTGTACAGCTGCTCGCGTGTACGCGTGCGCGTACTGGCGCGCGGGCGCTGCTGCTGGCGCTTCGTGTGCTTCCGCTCGCGGCCGATCGGCTCGTTGCTTGCGTCGTCGTCGTGCCCGCCGTCCTCGTTCTGGCCGCCGATCAGCTTTTTCGCGACCGCGACCGCGGCCGGAACCGCGACACCGAGCGCGGCGCCGGCGACGACCTTCTTCGGGCTCGACAGGCTTTCGCTGCCTTCGTTCTCGTCCATCGCGATGACCTCCTCCTCAGTCCGCGTCGTTGAACGCCTTGATGAACCGGGGCACGATCCGCTCGCGGACGACGTCCGGCGCGCGCTCGGCCAGATACTTTCCCGCCGCCTCCGCCGCCTCTTCGGCGAGCGGGAGCAGCGCGCTCGAGGCGGCCTCCCAGGCGCTCGAGCCCGCCGACGCGAGGATCGACGAGCTCGAGCCGCTGCGCTTCCGCTCGCCGCCGCCCTCCTCCTCGTCGCCGTCGTCGTCGTCGCGGCTGCGCCCGTGCGACGAGATCGCCTTCTTCACGGCGAGCGTCGCCGCGCCCGTCGCAGCCGCAGCGGCCGCGGCCTTCAGCGCCGCGTGACCGCCGCTTCCGTTCTCCGTGGTCTGTTGCTCGTCTTCAGCCACTGCCATCTCGACCCCCTTCGGTCTTCGTGATCATTGTCAGGACGACGACGCAGCCTTCTGCCGTGTCTGGCTGCGTTTGCTCTCGCCTCCGCCTTTCAGCTCGCGGATCCGCGACATCAGCGTCTCGTTCACGCTGCTGAACGTCTGAGCCGCGTTGTCTGCGTGCTCTGCGATCTCGTCCGAGATCTGAATCAGACGCTCGAAGTCCGCGTTCGACGAGAGCTCCGAGCGGAGCTCGCCGACGAGCCGCTCGAGATCCTCGGCGACCTGTTCCACATCCTTGATCGACGCCATCCGTCAACCCCTTTCCGTTCGTGATGTGCCCTTCAAAGCAAGCTCCCGAGCGGCCCGAGATCGAGGTTCAGGTCCTCGTCGCGGAGTCCGAAGTGCTCCTTCAGCTCGTCCATGCGTGCGGCGAGCTTCATGAAGGTCTGGCCCAGCCGCTCGATCTCGTCGTCGGAGAGCGAGCCCTCGTCCATCCGTCGCAGCGCCTGACGTTCCATCAGCTGCCGCAAGAGCTCGATCAGCGTCAGGACGAGTTGCGCGAGGCCGCGCTCGACCGTCTCGGGGTCGGCGTTCACGCGGCCGGGAAGCCGTTGCCGCCGCGCATCGCCGAAGGCAGAGAGGTCTCCGTGCGACGAGAGGATGCGGTCGGCGAGCTCGGTCACGAGAGACGCCCGGCGAACGAATACGGCGCCCACGGCCCGGTGCAGACCACCGCCGCGTCCGGGTGCTGCCGCGCGAAACGGTCGACCTGCCGCGCGAAGGCCTCGACGTCTGCGCGCCGGACGAGATACGCGCCCCGGAAGGGCGCACCCTCGTCGACCCGCCGGTCGAGAACGTACGGCCGGACCCCGGCGTGCAGCTCGTCCGCCAGCGCGGCACGGGCCGCGGTCTCGGCGGCCCGCCGACGGAGGTACGCCGCTCCGGGCACCGGCTCCGCCCGCTCGGCGACGGCGATCCGCACGCCGACCTCGACGCAGCCGTGCAGTCGGGTGAGCCGGTCGCGCAGTGCGGCGACGTGCGGCTGCACCGCTGCGTGGAATGCGGCGGTATCGGCGAACGACCCGCCGAAGCGCACGGGAAGCACCGCCGCCGCATGGTCGCACAGCGATTCGACGACGGTTCCGTGCGCGATCGCGGCCTCGCTCGTCGCGGGAAGCGCCGAATCGAGCTCGCCCACGACGGCGGTGAGGCCCGGCAGCGGCCGAGCCGCCAGCGGCTCCCCGCCCGCGCCCGTGAGCGCAGGCAGGCCGTCGAGGCCGTCGACGAAGGCGTACAGGTGGATCATGCCGCCACCGCCTCGTTCGCGAACCGGTCGAGCGTGCCCGCGGACGCGAGCAGCAGCCGCAATCCCACGTAGACGAGATCGACATCGGCGACCGAGAGCGTGATGTCGCCGGTCACGACGACGCCCTTGTTCAGGACGCGGTCGACGAGCTCCACGAGCGTCACCTCGCTGCGAAGCGCGGGATGATGAGATTCCATCACGCCTCGTCGTCCGCGCCGTCGACGAAGTTGTGCGCGGGCCACGGCCCGGTCACCTCGAGGGTCACGCCGAAGCCGCGCAGCCGCTCTGCGAGGACATCCACTTCGTCGCGGACCGCGGTTGCGTCGCTCTCGACCAGAAGCGCGGCGTTCAGGATCATCCGCTCGGCGCGACCCGTCAGCTCACGCGGTTGTGGTCGATTGACGACAGCCGCGGCCGCGTGCGCGGCCACGCGCTCGTAGACCTCGCGCACGAGATCGGCGCAGAAGGTCTCGGCGTCCGCCGCCTCTCGTTGCGCGGCCCGCCGCGCCTCGAGGTAGCCCCGGCCGGTCGCGCTCGCCGCTTCCGCGGCCGGCGGCGCGAGTGCCCGCCGGAGCCGCGCCTCGTCGACCCACACCTTGACGCCGAGCTCGATCTTTCCGCGCACGCGCTCGAGCGCCGCGACGAGCGCGTGCTCGCGGTCTCGCAGGAGCGCGCGGAGATCATCCGCTGTCCGCGAGATCGTCCCGAAGCGGAACGGGACGACGTCGGCGCTCGCCGCGACGGCAAGCAGGACGTCTTCATGCGCCCGTGCGTGCCGCTCGAGCCAGTCGCGATCGTTCAGGTTCTCGCGTAGCGGCTCCTCGCCGAACTCGTCGAGCGAGACGACGCTCGCGACCGCCGCGACCGGGCCCGCCTCGACCACCTCGAGCGCTGCGCCCGCCGCGCGCGTCGGCACCGCGGCTCGCTGGCCCGACGCGACGACGCCGTACGCATAGAACGCCGTTTCCGTCGCCACGGCGCTCATCGCTTCTTGCCGCCGTCGTCGAGCGGGAGCCCCGCAGCCTCCTCGAGGCGCCGCAGCCGCCCTTCGATGCCGTCGTGGCCGCGGCTCGAGAGGAACGGATCGCCTTCCCACCAGTCGATGCCCATCTCGCGGGCCTTGTCGGCGGAGGCGATCAGCAGCCGAAGCTTCACGGTCAAGAGCTCGATGTCGAGCAGGTTGATCCGGATGTCGCCGGCGATCACGATGCCCTTGTCGAGGACGCGTTCGAGCACGTCCGCGAGCTGCGCCGGGCCGCCGCCGCCGCCGTGGCCGAGGCCGCGGCTCGACGTCGCGATGTCGCGACTGCTCATACGTCGCCTCCGATGTCCGCCTGCGAGCGGTAGTAGCGGCGAATGCGCTCGTACTGGAGCAGCTCGCCGTCGCCGTCGAGCTCGACGACGTAGGTCGCGAGCACATCCGTCGAGTTCGGGATCCGCTCGAGCTCGACCACTTCGCACGTGACGCGCCAGCCGCTTTCGATTCGCTCGAGTGCCGTGACCGACTCGGGGTCGCGTCCCTGCAGGTCGCGCAGCTGCTCGCGGGCGCGCTCGACGACCGAGCGGACGGTCGCGCTCGACGCGCCTTCGCGCGGCTTCGACTCCTTTTCGTGGGGCTCCTCGCGGCCCGGCGAGCCGGAGCGCGTCTGCCCGTTCTGGCCGACCGGCTCCTCCCGGGACGGCTCGTCGTGGGGCGGTTCCGTATCGACCGTCGCCTCGGGTTCCGCATCGTCGGCGCCGTCTCCGTCCGGGGTGCTGTCGTCCTCGCGCGCGTTCGGCTCGGCCCGTTCGTCGTCCTCGTCGCCGCGCGACGTGAGCGCGCGGACGGCACCGAGGGCGGCACCGACGGCGGCAGCGGCAGCGGCGGCGCGCGCGGCGTGCGCCGCAGTCTCGTGACTGCTCTTGCCGTTCGTGTCGCGCTGGTCGTCGTCGCTCATCCGGGTGTCTCCGTGTGCGCGGCTCGGAGCGCGTCCAGACGCGCGAGGAGCTCGTCCTCGACGCGCTCGTGCTCTGCGGGTGTCAGCTCGCCGGACTCGAGTGCGAGCTCGGCCTCGACGAGCAGGCGCCGGATCGCGCGCTCGTCGTTCAGCTCCTCTTCGGCGATCGCCATCAGCTGCTCGGCGAGCCAGATCGTTCCGCGGAGCGGCGCGACGGGAAGCAGCAGGAGTCCGGTGAGGATCCCCATCACCCGATCGCCTCGGGCCCGACGAAGCTGTGCGGCGGCAACGGGCCGACGTACTTGAAGACGACGCAGCCCTCGCGCGCCCGCGCGAGCCCGTCCATCGCGGCGTCGAATGCGGCTATGCCGTCGCGCTCGACGAGGAAGGCGCCGCGGAAGAGCTCATACTCGGTTCGCGGCTCCTCGCTCACCGCGTCCTCGGCGAGACGCGAGAGCGTGTGCTCGATGCGGTCGGCTTCCGCCGCACGTTTCGCCTGCAACGCCGCGACGACGGCCTCGCCGAGCGCGACGTCGGCGCCGCTCTCGCGCAGACGCGCGACGCGCGGATCGTCGCGAACGATCTCGCGGAGGACTGCGTCCTCGACGTAATGCGCCCGGACGCTGAGCTCTGCGACGTCCTCGAAACGCGCGAGGAGTCGAAGCAGTGCATCTCGGCGTGGCGCGAGCAGCTGCGAGACGACTGCGGCTGCGTCGTCGAACACGGTGCCGAAGCGGAGCGGCACCACTGGCCCGTGCGCGAACGCGTCCGCCACCACCTCCTGATGCGCGAGCAGGTCGCGCCGCCTGGCGCGAATCTCGAGCGACGGCACGGAGCTGACGATCGCCACGAGGCCGGCATGCTCGACTGCGGTCACCTCGGCATCGACGACGCCCGTGCGAGCGATGGGCTGCACGTGCCGGGCGACCCCGTACACATATGCCAGCGTTCCGCTCACGGCGCGTCGTGCGTCAACGGGATCGACGACTGCCACCACGTCAGTCGCGGCTCGCTTTGTCGCGGAGCTTCTGGCCGCCGCTCGTGACGGCATCCTTCGCACCTTCGAGGGCGCCCTTGGCCTTCTCGCCGCCGCCGCCGTTCCGGAGCTCCTGCAGGCCCGCCGCCTCGGTCTGCGACAGGTCGAGCCGGTTGACCGCCTCGGCGAAGCGCAGATAGGTGTCGACGCTCGCGATCACGATCCGCGCATCGATCGTGATCACCTCGATGCCGATCACCGCGACACGCACATACGCGTCGATCACGAGACCCTTGTCCAGGATCAGATCGATCACGTCGGCGAGCCCGCTCGGACTCGGCGCCCGCTGGAGGTAGTTCGAAGACGTCCCGCGTGTTGCGACAGCCATCACATCCCCCTTAGCTCGCTGGCCTTCGCGAAGCCTTGCGGCGCTCCGAGCGGTGCTGCTCGCGCTCGCGTCGCCGCTGCTCGTACTGCCCGCTCGACAGGCCGTGCCGGCCTCCTCCGGACCCGGAGTCGCCGTCCTCACCCCCGAGACCGGGAACCGCCGACTTCGCGCGCTCCGTGAGACCGGAGACGAGCTCCTCGGTTCCGGATCCTGCATCGCGGAGCTTCGGCATCAGCTTGTCCCCGATCAGCTCCGGCGCCTTCTTTCCGGCGTAGGTCGCCGCCGCGCTCACCGCCGTCGCGACGACCGGCATCAGGAGCTTCTTCGCAAGAGTGCCGCCGCTCGATTTCCCGTCCTGGTTAGCCATTCAGCTTCCTTCCGTGTCGTCGTCCTGGCCGTGCATGCGATCCACGAGCTCTTTCGCGGCAGCCGCGGTCGCCGCAACTGCGGCCGCCGCCGCAGCGCCCTTTGCCACCGTCCGCAGCGTTCCGCCGTCCGGGGCGACCTCGTCCGCTGCGTGCTCGAGCTTGTGCTCGGTGAATTCCTCCGCCGCCTTTTCGCGCAGCTCCGGCAATCCGCCGAGCTCGGTTTCGTTGAGGTCGAGGCGGTTCACCGCCTCGGCGAAGCGCAGACAGGTGTCGACGCTCGCGATCACGATCCGCGCATCGATCGTGATCACCTCGATGCCGATCACCGCGACACGCACATACGCGTCGATCACGAGACCCTTGTCCAGGATCAGATCGATCACGTCGGCGAGCCCGCTCGGACTCGGCGCCCGCTGCAGGTAGTTCGAAGACGTCCCGCGTGTTGCGACAGCCACGGCCAGTGCGTGTCGGGAGACGGTGGCCTAGGTCACGCCGGACGTCTCGCGGCGCTCGTCGCGGCGGCTTTCGCGCCCACCCCGACCGTCCTCGCCACCAGAGCCGTCGCCGTCGCTTTGCGCGCGCCGCCCGCGACTGCCGCCGCGCTCACCGGACGCATTCTCTTCGTCCTCGCCGTCGCCCTCCTTGACCGACGAGTACTCGAGGCCCTTTGCATCCTGCATCTCGACGAACGCCTTGTACCGCGCGAGGTCGGCCTGGACTGCGCGCTTCACGAACCGCAGGCCGGACGCCATTTTCTCGATCATCCCGGTCGGCTCGAAGTCCATCGTCACCATCACCCGCGTGAGGTTGTCGGTGAGGGGATGGAAGCTGACGACGCCCTTGTGCGACATTCCGCTCGTCGTCTTCCAGGCGATGCGGTCGTTCTTGCGCCGGTCGGTGATCTCTCCTTCCCACTGGCGCTTGCTGAACCAGATTTTCTCCTCCCAGCGAACCCGATCGTTGCCCTCCTTCTCGACGCTCAGCACGCGGTGCATGAACTTCGGGTACTGGTCGAACTTGAGCCACGCGTCGTACGCTTGGTCGACCGGGACCGCAACGTCGGTCCAACGTTGGATCGGCAAGCGGCGCGTCTTCTTGCCGCCGCCGCCACCACCACCGCCGCCGAGCGCTTTCGACATCGCCTTTCCCGCGAAGCCGCCGACCCCGCCGCCGAGGCTCGCCTTCGCGCCCTCAACGGCGCTGCGGCCCAGGCGCCCGGCCTCCTCCTCGCCCTTCTCTTCCGTCGACTGCGTCAGCTTGCGCAGCATGCCCGGGCCCGCGGACGCCGCGAGTGCGCCGACGGCGCTGATCGCGGCCGGGACCAGGATCTCCTTGCTCTTGAGCGACGAGAGGAGACTGCCTGCGACGTCGCTGCCGCCGCGCCCCTCGCTCTCCGAGCGCTTGTCGTCCTCGGTCGACTGATCCTTGTCGTTCTCCGCCATCGCGCACGCACCCCTTTCTCGCCCGCGGATCCAGCACGCTTGACTTGACAGGTCGGTTTTGCAGCGGGCGCCGCAGGCTCGCCGAACATGCAGATGCCAGATCTCGACGTTGCGCAAACACGAACGTGTCACGAACAGGCGTCCGCCCGGCGGCGGCCGGCGCGCAACTTCGGTCAATCGCGCGCGGCCGGCACCCGTTTCGGCGGGCGACAGAGGCGGACGAGCGGGGCTCGTCGCGCTACCCGCAGCGTCCTGCGAGCCTGGCGTGACGGTACCGCGCGGAAGCTGTTCCCATCGCGACACGATTCAGATGCGACAGTTGGGTGGATGTCACCGTTCCGCCTGGTTGTCCAGCTTTTCCGACTTGGTCAGGTCAGACCGGACCGACCCGACAGCCCGGACGAACCGGACAGACTCGCCTACTACAACACGTACGAGGCGAGGATGTTCTTCTCGCACATCGTGAACCGCGTCGCGCACGGCGAAGAGATCGTGATCGCCCGTTCAGGAGTACCGACGGCCAAGCTCGTGCCGTACCGCGGCGAGCGCGTCCGACCGGGGCTGATCAAGCTGCACGTCCGCGTCGCACGCGACGGCGTCCGCGCCGGCTAGCTCGTCACTCCCACTCGATGGTCGCCGGCGGCTTCGACGTCACGTCGAGCACGACACGATTGACGCCCGGGATCTCGTTGACGATGCGGCTGGAGATCGTCTCGATCAGCTCGTACGGGAGGCGCGCCCAATCCGCGGTCATCGCATCGTCGGACGTGACCGCGCGGATCACGACCGGGTACCCGTACGTCCGCTCGTCACCCTGCACGCCGACGGAACGGATTGCCGGCAGGACGGCGAACGACTGCCACAGCTCGCGATAGAGCCCTGCGCGCCGCACCTCTTCCTGCAGGATCGCATCCGCTTCCCGCAAGATCTCGAGCCGCTCCTCGGAGACGGCGCCGATGATCCGGATTGCAAGACCGGGTCCGGGGAACGGCTGACGCCAGACCATCCGCTCCGACATCCCGAGCTCTTCGCCGACACGGCGTACCTCGTCCTTGAACAGCAGTCGAAGCGGCTCGACGAGCTTCATCTTCATATCCGTCGGCAGGCCGCCGACGTTGTGATGCGACTTGATCGTCGCCGCCACGCCTTCGGTCCCGCCGGACTCGATCACATCGCTATACAGCGTCCCCTGCACGAGCCAACGCACGTCGCCGAGCTTCCGCGCTTCGTCCTCGAAGACGCGGATGAACTCGCGTCCGATCAGCTTCCGCTTCTGTTCGGGCTCCTCGACATCCCCGAGGAGCTCGAGAAAACGCTGCTGTGCCCGAACGTGCACGAGCGGAACGTGAAAGTGCTCGCCGAAGGTCTCGACGACCTGCTCCGCCTCGGACTTGCGGAGCAGCCCATGGTCGACGAACACGCACGTGAGCTGGTCGCCGACCGCCTTGTGCACGAGGAGTGCCGCGACGGCGGAGTCGACGCCGCCGGACAATGCGCACAGCACCTTTTCACGGCCGACCTGCGCACGGATCAGCGCCACCTGTTCTTCGATCACCGCTGCGGGCGTCCACGCCGGGGGCGCCGACGCGATGTCGTAGAGGAAGTTCTTGAGCACGTCCATCCCGTGCGGCGTGTGCACGACCTCGGGATGGAACTGCACCCCGTACAGACCGCGTTCGGGCGCTTCGAACGCGCCGATCGGCGTCGAGGGCGAGCCGGCGACGACGCGCGCGCCCTCGGGCGGCGCGACGACCGAGTCGCGGTGCGACATCCAGACCGTTTGCGCCCGGGGCGTATCGCGCAGCAAGCGCGACTCACGCACGCGCAGGTCCGTCTTCCCGAACTCGGAGGCGCCGGTGCGATCGACACGGCCGCCCAGGTCGAGCGCCATCAGCTGCATCCCGTAGCAGATGCCGAGCGTCGGAATCCCGAGGTCGAAGATCTCGGGATCGACGTGCGGCGCGTCGTCGGAGTAGACCGACGCCGGGCCGCCGCTCAGAATGACCGCATAGGGGTCGCGCGCGCGGACGGCGTCGGCGGAGACCCTGTGGCCGACGAGCTCCGAGTAGACGCGGCACTCGCGCACGCGCCGGGCGATCAGCTGCGAGTACTGACCGCCGAGATCGATGACGAGCACCGGCCGGTCGGCGTGCCCCGACGCTCCCGACGCCGTGAACTCGACCACGTTCGACGACGGCTCAGCGGCGATAGTTCGGCGCCTCTTTGGTGATCGTGACGTCGTGCGGGTGCGACTCGCGCAGGCCGGCCGCCGTGATGCGGACGAAGCGCGCGTGCTTCATCTCACCGATCGTCGCGGCACCGCAGTACCCCATCGCCTGGCGCAACCCTCCGACGAGCTGGTAGACGATGGGCCGCAGCGGGCCCTTGTAGGCGATGCGACCTTCGATGCCCTCCGGGACGAGCTTGTCGACGTCCTCGACGTCACCCTGGAAGTACCGGTCCTTCGAGAACGAGCGCGCGCGCATCGCGCCGAGCGAGCCCATGCCGCGGTACTCCTTGAACCGCTCGCCCTGCACGAGGATCACGTCGCCCGGTGCCTCCTCGGTCCCGGCGAGGAGCGAGCCGAGCATGACCGTGTCGGCGCCGGCGGCGATCGCCTTGGCGATGTCGCCGGACGTCGTTATACCGCCGTCCGCGACGAGCGGCACGCCTTCTGCGGCGGCGATCTCGGCACAGTCGTAGACGGCGGTTATCTGCGGCACCCCGACGCCCGCGACGACACGCGTCGTGCAGATCGAGCCGGGCCCGATTCCGACCTTGATCGCGTCGGCGCCGGCCTCGATCAGCGCCCGCGCCGCCTCCGCGGTGGCGATGTTGCCGGCCAGGATCTCGACCGTCAGCGCGCGCCTGATCCGCTGCACGATCTCGAGCACGCCCGCCGAATGCCCGTGCGCCGTGTCGACGACGAGCACGTCGGCGCCGGCGGCGACCAGCGCCTCGGCGCGCTCGACCGCGTCCGGGCCGACCCCGACCGCGGCACCGACCCGCAGCCGGCCGCGGTCGTCCTTCGTCGCCTGCGGGTATTCGATCTTCTTCTGAATGTCCTTGACGGTGATCAAGCCGCGCAGCTTTCCGTCCGCGTCGACGACCGGCAGCTTCTCGATCTTGTTGCGCCCGAGGATCGCCTCGGCCTCGGCGAGCGTCGTGCCGACCGGCGCCGTCACGAGGTTGCAGGACGTCATCAGCGCCGAGACCGGCTGCTCCACGTCGCGCTCGAACCGCAGGTCGCGGTTCGTGAGAATCCCGACGAGGATGCCCTCGGCGTCGGTGATCGGAACTCCGGAGACCTTGTAGCGCGCCATCAGCTCGAGCGCGTCGCGCACGAGCGCATCCGGCGGCAGCGTCACCGGCTCGACGATCATCCCGGACTCGGAGCGCTTGACCTTGTCGACCTCGCCGACCTGGTCCTCGATCGGAAGGTTGCGGTGGACGATTCCGATCCCGCCCTCGCGGGCGAGCGCGATCGCGAGCCGCGCCTCGGCGACGGTGTCCATCGCCGCGGAGACGACCGGGATGCTCAGCTCGATCGAGCGCGTCAGCCGCGTCCGGGTCGAGACATCGTTCGGGAGAACGCGCGACTCGGCCGGAACGAGCAGCACGTCGTCGAACGTCAGGCCCTCCTTCGCGAACTTGCGGTCCAGGTCGAGAAGGCGCTGCAGCTCGTCCGGACGGAGTTCGACGCTCAAGGGAAAGGCCAGGGTACCAACCGCCCTGGACGGCCCCAACACGCTCCTAACAGGGCCGGGTTACCGTGGCGGCGATGCGCGTGGTGCTCGTAGCCGCTGTATCGTTCGCGGCCGCAGCCAGTGCCGCGCTGGGGGGCTACGCCTCCGGATCGAGCGTCGAGACGCTCTACTCGACGCGCTCGGGAACGATCGCCGCCTTTGCGCAGGACGGGCCGCTGATCGCGTGGTTCCAGACGAGCAAGCGCGGCTGCAACACGATCCACATCCGCCAGCTCGCAAACGGATTGAACGCGACCCTGCCCAGCCAGACGGCGCGCAACGTCACCTGCACCTGGCTCGTCGGCTCGACACCGGTGCAGCTCGCGATCGACTTGAACGCCGACGCGATCTGGACGCTCCGCGAACGCGTCCCGCTCGCCTACGACTACCTCGTCGGCGCAGGGGCCGGACGCGGCGAGAAGCGAGAGCACAGGTTCCAGGAGCTTGCGCACACCGCGCGCGGCGCCGGCCTCTGGCTCGGCAGGATCGTCGGCGACGGCAGCACGCTCGCCTACGCCGTCACATCGGTCGACTACCAGGACGAAGCGGGATGCCTCGCGGGCAACGGCTCCTGCGCGATGCGCATCTCGAACGGCGGCAGCGGCGTCTACCGGATCGTCGACTGGCAGCCGCAGCTCGTGCCGAATACGAAAGCCGCCGTCGACGTCGCCGCGTCCGGCGACACCCTTGCGATCGTCGCGACCGGCGCGATCACACCGAAGACCGGGCGGCCCGTCGCGACCGCCGACCTCCCGATCGACATCGTCTCCGCGGCCACGGGCACCGAGATCGCGAGCGTCACGCTGCAGGGCACGCCTCTCGCGGTCGGTCTCGCCCCGCACGTGCTCGCCACGCTCGAGGCGACGCCGCTCGGGACGCGCGTCGCCTGGTACGACCCCCAGAGCGGACATCCGATCGGCTCGATCCCGGTCTCCGCCGCGACTGCACACGAGCTCGCCGTGAGCGACCGCTACGTCATCTTCCACGTCGGCGCGTCGATCCGCGCCGTCGACCTCTCGACCGGGCGGCCGCGCACGCTGGCGACCGCGGCGGCGACGCCGATCGGCCTCTCGCTCGAGGGCTCGCGGCTCGCCTGGGCCGAGAACCTGAAGCACGGCGCCCGGATCCGCGCGCTGGAGCTGCCGGGCTGATCACGCGCTCACGGGCTGCAGCTCTTCGAGCTTGACGCTCGACGCGAGCCGGGTCGCCTCTCGCCGGTCGAACCTGCCCGCGCCCAGCTCGAGCACCGAGGCGGCGGCGCAGCCGATCGCCTGGCGCAGCGACTCGTCGAGCGGACGGCCGTTGAAGCGCGCCGCGAGGAAACCGGCGAGCAGGACGTCGCCCGCGCCGACGTGCGCGACCGGCTCGACGCGCGCCACCGCCGCGCGGAAGCGCCGGACCGTGCGCTCTTCGCGGAAGAGGCCGAAGCACGACGTCTCCTGCGTGATCAGGACGTTACGCGCGCCGGTCTCGGCAATCGCGTCGAGCGCCATCAGGAAGTCGTCGTCGTCCGAGAACTCCTGCCCGACGAGGCTCTCCGCCTCCCGCTGGTTCGGCGAGACGAGGAACGGCTCGGCTTCGACGCCGTGCCGCAACGGCTCACCTTCGGTGTCGAGCACGCAGAGCACGCCGCGCCGGTTGAGATCGCGGATCGCGTCCGCGTAGAAGGTGTCGTCGACATCGCGCGGCAACGATCCGCAGAAGGCGACGAACGACGCGACGCGGGAGAGGTAGTGCAGCTTGTCGAGCAACATCTCGAGCTCGTCCGTGCGCACCGCCGGGCCCCACTCGTAGATCTCGGAGAGCGTGCCGCCGGTCGGATCGACCACGGCCGTCGAGGTGCGCGACTCGTCGGAGATGCGCACGAAGTCGTTGAGGATCGCCTCGCCGGCGAGCTCCTCGACGATCCGGTCGCCGGTGCGGCCGCCGGCGAGACCGCTCGCGATCACCGGCGTGTCGAGCCGCTTGAGCGCGCGCGCGACGTTGATGCCCTTGCCGCCGGCCGAGGTGAGGCTGGCGCTCGCCCGGTGCCGGTGGCCGATCTGGAAGTTCGGCACGGTCAGCGTGCGATCGACGGCCGCGTTGAGGGTGACGGTGACGATCACGGAAGGAAGCCGAGCAAATGATGCACGGTCCGTGTCGAGTACCAGCGGAGCCGCCCGCCGAGGCCCGGCCGGCGGAGCGAGCGCGCCGCGACGAGCGGCCTCGAGCCGAGCAGGTGCCTGCCCTCCCACACCTCGATGCGCCCTAGCCGCTGTCCACGCGCCACCGGCAGCGACACCGCCGTCGGGGCGACGATCCGCGCCGTCACGCGCCCGCCCACGCGCAGGACGCGGACGAGCGGCTTCACGGCGACGAGTGCGAGGCGCCCGCGCCCGTATGGGGCGGCCGCCCACGCGTACGGCTGCGCGCGTACGAGCTGCAAGGTCTGGTACTGCGAGACGCTCCAGGCGAGCAAGGCGGCGAGATCGCTGTTCCGCTGCGCGCGATTCGGGCTGCCGAGAATGACGGCGTAGATCGTGTAGCCGCGTCGCCGCACGGCCGCAACCTCGCACCAACCGGCGTCGTTCGTGTGGCCGGTCTTGACGCCGATCAGCCCCGGGAAGACGCCGAGCAGGTCGTTCCACGTGTGCACGACGAACCTTCCGTCCTCGATCGGCGCGCTGCGCAGACGCACGAGCGAGCGGACGATCGGCGACCGCATCGCGACGCGTGCCAGGACGGAGACGTCGCGGGCGCTCGATACGTGCCCGGGGGCATCGAGTCCGTCGGGCCGCGTGAAGTTCGTGTCGCGGAGGCCGAGCGCGCGCGCACGGGCGTTCATCCAGCCGACGAACTTCGCCACATCACCGCCGGCGGCAGCGGCCGCGAGTGCGTCGGCCGCGTCGTTCGCGCTCTGGATGAGCGCGCCCGCCAGGAGATCGTGAACGCTGATGCGCTCGCCGCCGTAGAGCGGGATCCGCGACTCCCCGACCCGTGCCGCCGCGGGGCTGACCGTGACGACCTCGGTCGGCTTCAGATGTTGCAGCGCCACAATGACGGTCATCAGTTTCGTGATGCTCGCGATCGGCACGGGCTCGCGGGCGTTCTTCGCGGCTAGCACCTCGCCCGTCGCGGCGTTCACGACGTAGTACGCGCGCGCGTCCGGGTGCGGCACCGCGGCGCGTGCCCCGGGCGCGAGGAGGAGCGCGAGGACTGCGACCAGAAGCAGCCGGCGCATGCGCGCGGAAGGCTACTTCACACGGAGCTTTTCCCCGACCTGCAGCGAATTCGAGCTGGCGCCCGGGTTCAGGCGCTCGAGCGCGGAGACCGGAACGCCGATCTTCGCCGAGATCGAGCCGTAGGTGTCGCCGGTTTGCACGGTGTAGTACCTTGCGGCGGGGCGGCGCTCGACGTGATGACGGCGGCGGGTCGCGGCCGGCTGCGCCGCGGCCGGCGGCGTCGTCGTCTTCGTCGAGCCGGTCTCGAGCCCCGACCGGATCAGCAGAACCGCAACCGTGACGGCGGCAAGGAGCAGAACCGGCGCGCCGTAGTGCGCGGCGCGGCTGCGGCGCTCACCAGGGCGCAACACGTCGGAGCTCCGCAGCGAGGCGCGCCGCCTCGGCCGCGGCGGCCGCTTGCCAGTCTCCACCGGCGGCACGGTATGCATAGAGCACGGAGCGCGAGGCGGAGACGAGCACGCTGCCGGGAACGGTGGTGAACGCGGCTGCGACGTCGGCAACGGTGCCGCCCTGGGCGCCGACGCCGGGCACGAGGAACGGCGCGTGCGGCAGTAGGCCGCGCGCGTCGGCGAGCTCGTCCGGATACGTCGCGCCGACGACGGCGCCGACGGCGGAGAGGCCCGACGCTCCGACGGCGCCCGCGCCCCATTTCGCGACGAGCTCGGCGACACGCTCCCAGACGCGCCGGCCGTCGGCAAGTCGAACGTCTTGGAGATCGGCGCTGCCGGGATTCGAGGTCTTGACGAGGCAGAAGAGGCCGGTGCCCTCCGCGCGGGCAGCGTCGAGGAACGGCTCGACCGAGTCGGCGCCGAGATACGGATTGACCGTGACTGCGTCCGCGGCACGGAACGCCTCCGCGTACGCGCGGGCGGTCGAGCCGATGTCACCTCGCTTCGCGTCGGCGATCACGAGCAGGCCGGCCTCGTGCGCGTAGTCGCACGTCGACCAGAACGCGCGCACGCCGTCGGCGCCGTGGACCTCGAAGAACGCAGATTGCGGCTTGACCGCCACGGCGGCGTCGGCGACGGCGTCGACGATCCCGCGGCAGAACGCCTCGATGTCCCCGCCGAGCGCGGGCGGCAGCAGGTCGACGACCGGGTCGAGCCCGACGACGAGGGACGACTGCCGACGCTCGACGGCGGCGGCGAGCCGGTCGGAGAAGTGTGTTTGCGTCGCGGCCACGGTCGCCATGGTGCCGAGAGGGGCGGTCGGCGTCTCGCGGCCGCGGCGCTAGCCGCTCTTGACGGCCGCCTTCAGTGCACTGCCGGCGGAGAACTTCGGCACGCGCGCCGCAGGGATCTGCACGCGCTCCGACGGATTGCGCGGGTTCACGCCGCTGCGCGCCTTCCGTTCCTGCGTCTGGAACTTGCCGAAGCCGGTGAAGGTGATGTCACCGCCGCGCCGCAGCGTGTCGGTGATCGTCTCGAGAACTGCATCGACTGCCTTCCCCGCGTCGCGCGTCGTCAGCTGGCTCCGCCGAGCCACCTCCGCGACGAACTCCTGCTTTGTCACGAGCGCCTCCTGTCGTTGACGCCCCGACCCTAACAGGGGCTGGAAGCGTCGGCGGAGCCCGGGGCCGGAGGCGGCGGCGGCCCCGGCGTCAGTTCGCGGGCGCGAGCAACTCGGTCGCGCGGAAGAGCGGCCGCAGGCGCACCGCGTGGCGGGCGAGCGCGTCGGCCCCGCCCTCTTCGCGGTCGACGACGCAGACGGCCGTGTGCACGACGAGCTCGGCCTCGCGAAGCGCCTCGACCGACTCGAGCAGCGCGCCGCCGGACGTGACGACGTCCTCGACGAGGCAGACGCACTCGCCGGGCTCGAACGGTCCCTCGAGCCGTCTTGCAGTGCCGTACTCCTTCGCCTGCTTGCGCACGATCAGGAACGGAAGGCCCGACTCGAGCGAGGCAGACGCGGCGAGCGCCACCGCGCCGAGCTCGGGCGCCGCCAGGCGCACCGCGTCCGCCGCGTGCTCGCGGACGATCGCCGCGATCCGCTCGCCGATCGGCCGCAGCAGCTCCGGCCGCGTCTCGAAGCGGTACTTGTCCAGGTAGTAGCGCGACCGCTTGCCCGAGCGGAGCAGGAAGTCGCCCTCGAGATAGGCGTGCCTGACGAGCTCCGTTGCGAGGCCGTCGCTCACCGGCGCGCAGTCGCGAGCACGCCGCGCGCGACCGGGAGCAGCCCGTCCGCCTCGGCCGAGCCCTGGACGAACGAGACCATCGAGCCGTCGTCGAAATAGACGTCGACCCGCTCGCGCCGCCGGGCGAGCGTCCGCCGAAAGAGCACGGTGCCGGCGAGCACCCCGGTGCCGAAGCCGAGGATGGTCAGGAATCTACGGCTCATCGCCTGCCTTCTTGCGGCGCGCCGAACGCTTCGGCGTCGGCTCGGCGTCGGCGCTCCGGAGTGCGCTCTTCAGGTCGTAGAAGACGAGCCCCACCGTCGGCTGCGGAGGCGTCGTCGCCGCGATCCGCCGCGCGCCGTCGCGGACGACGAAGACGCTCCCGACGTCGGTTGCGGCCTCCAGCTGGGTGATCTCGCCGCCCGCGTGGAACCGGCCTGCCCGCTCGAGCAGCTCGGCTGCACCGCGCGCAAGCTCGGCCGCCGCCGGCTCGTCCGCGAGCGTCGAACCCTGCACCGTTCCAGCGTCGTCGAAGAGGACCGCCGCCTCGATCTGCGACGAAATCTCGGTCAAGTCGGCAAGCGCCTGGGCGGCGTCCATGGTCGCGCACGGTAACACGGTGCAAACTGCGGCCGTGCGCCTTCGCAAGCGGGCAATCGTCGCGAAGTTCTTCGCCGACCGGGGGACGCACCTCGCGGCGATGGTCGCGTACTTCGCGCTGCTCTCCTTCGTCCCGCTCGTCTTCCTGTCGCTCTCTTTGCTCGGCCTCGTGCACCGCGCAGATGCATCCGACTTCCTCGTCAAGGAGCTGAGCCGCGCGTTTCCGACGACGTCCTTGCAGAACATCCTCACGCTTGTCCACCGCGTGCAGGACAACGCCGCCGCGCTCGGCATCTTCGGCGGCATCACGCTGCTCTGGTCGTCGCTTTCGCTCTTCAGCGCGCTCGAGTCGGCGTTCAACATCGTGTACGGGCGACCGAACCGCGCGTTCCTGCACGGGAAGAGCATCGCGGCGATCGTGATGGTCGCGACGATCACGACGCTCTTCGTGAGCCTCGTGATCGGCGCGCTCGGCGTCGAGGTCGTGAAGCGGTACGCGCCCGGCTTCGCCGGCAACAGCGCTGCGGCGTACGTGCTCTCGATCGCCGTCTCGCTCGCCGGCGTCTTCCTGTTCGTGCTTGCGGCGTACCGCCTGCTCACGAACGCCGAGGTGACCGTTCGCGACGTCCTGCCGGGCGCGCTGCTCGCGGCGATCCTGCTCGAGGCGTCGTTCCAGGTCGTGCCGGTGTTCGTTCGCCTCGCGGACGTCAGCCCAACGCTCCGCGTGCTCGGCGGCCCGGTCATCCTCCTGCTCTGGCTCTATCTGATGGCGAACGTGATCGTGCTCGGGGCGGAGCTCAACTGGTGGCAGGCGGAGCGGCGGACGCTACGGGCGGGTCCGGCGCCGGTCGACGGCCTCGCGTAGCGCGCGCGCCGCACGTGCACGATGCGAATGCTCGGCCTTCCACGCGTCGCCGAGCTCCGCGACGGTTCGCTCCTCGCCCTCCGGGACGAAGATCGGATCGTAGCCGAAGCCCCCGCTGCCGCGCGGCTCGGTCGCGATGCGGCCGTGCAGGGTGCCGGTGCCGCGGAGCTCCTCGCCGTCGGGCGCGATCGCGACGAGCTCTGAGACGTAGCGCGCCCGGCGATCGGCGACACCGTCGAGCTCGCCCAGCAGCTTCGCGATCGCAGGCGCTCCTTCGGGTGCGTAGCGAGCCGAATGAAGTCCCGGCCGGCCGCCCAGCGCGTCGACCTCGATGCCCGAGTCCTCGCCGAGCGACCAGCGTCCGTCGCGCGCGCCGAAGCGCGCCTTGCCGCGCGCGTTCTCGACGTAGGTGGTTCCGGTCTCGGGCGGATAGTCCTCCGCGTCGAGCGGCTCGATCGTCCAGCCCGGGAGCAGCGCCTCGAGCTCACGCGCCTTGTGCGCGTTCCGGGACGCGAGCACCGCGACTATTCCGTCCACCGCACCTCGAGCACGCCGTCGATCGACCCGACATCCGAGACGATCGCCGGTGCTGCAACCCCCTGCAGCTCGACGTCGATCGCAACGCTCCGCCGGTCGCCTTCTTGTGCGATCTCGAGCGACACGACGCGCCCGCCGCGCGCCTCGATCGCCTCGAGCACGGGGACGGGACTGCCGCCCGCGGGGATGTCGACCAGGAGGCGGTCGACCTCGGGCCGAAAGCGGTGGATGAACTTGTAGGCGGCGATCCGGAGCGGGCCGAGCGTGATCAGCGCACCCGCGGTGGCGATCCCGGCGGCGCTGTAGTAGCCGGCACCCGACGCCATGCCGATCGCCGCGACGAGCCAGAGCGTCGCGGCGGTCGTGAGGCCCCTGATCGACAGGCCCTGGCGGATGATGGCGCCCGCGCCGAGGAAGCCGATGCCGCTCACGACCTGCGCCGCCACGCGAGAGGGATCGAGCCTGACGAGGACGTGGGGCCCGCTCTGCGACAGGATGTCGCTGAAGCCGAACGCGGAGACGAGCGTGAAGAGCGCCGCGCCGACCGAGACGAGCAGATGCGTGCGCAGGCCCGCCTGCCGCTCGCGGAGCTCGCGCTCCAGACCGATTGCGCCGCCGAGCACCGCAGCGACTGCGAGGCGGAGCAAGACGTGCGGCCAGCCGAGCGAGAGCGCGGCGACGAGCTCAGGGAAGCGCAACGGCCACCGCCTCCGCCTGACGGTCGACGATCGTCGCGATGCCCCCCTCGGCGAGCGCGAGCAGCTCGTCGAGTGTCTCGCGCGAGAACGGGTCTCGCTCGGCCGTCGCCTGCACCTCGACGAGGCGCCCGTCGCCGGTCATCACGACGTTCATGTCGGTATCCGCGCTCGAGTCCTCGGCGTAGTCGAGGTCGAGCAGCGGCACGCCGTCGACGACACCGACGGACACCGCCGCGACCGAGTCGCGGAACGCGCGCGAGAGCCCGAAGCGGTCGAGCGCGCGCTTGCCTGCGACGTACGCGCCGCAGATCGCCGCGCAGCGCGTGCCACCGTCCGCCTGCAGGACGTCGCAGTCGAGCCAGATCGTGCGCTCCCCGAGCGCCTTGAAGTCGACGACGGCACGAAGCGCGCGGCCGATCAGCCGCTGGATCTCGACCGTCCGGCCTTGCTGCTTGCCGCGTGACGCCTCGCGCTCGACGCGGTCGCCCGTCGACGCCGGCAGGAGCGAATATTCGGCGGTCATCCAGCCGCGGCCCTGGTTGCGAAGCCAGCGCGGGATTTCGTCCTGGACCATCGCGGTGCACAGCACCTTCGTCCTCCCTTGCGTGATCAGGGCGGAGCCGTGCGGATTCTCGAGGTAGTCGACCTCGATCTCGAGCGGCCGCAGCTGGTCCGGGCGGCGGTTCCCCGCCCGGGTCACGCCGCCGCTCCCTCGAGCTGCGCGACCGCGACGTGCTCGACCTCCCCGATCGGGAGCTGCAGGAAGCGGCGGCCCATCTCGCGGAACGCGTGCGGATCGCCCGTCGTCAGGAACCGGTATGCGCCCTCGCGTGCACGATCGTGCTCGGCGCCTTTTCGCGCCAGCGTCTCCGCCACCTCGCGCGCCGTTTCCTCCGCCGAGAAGACGAGCGTGACGTCTCGCCCGAAGACGCGCTGGAAGATCGGCTTGATCAGCGGGTAGTGCGTGCAGCCGAGAATGACGGTGTCGACGCCCGCGTCCTTCAGCGGCGTCGCGTACTCGCGCACCGCGCGCTCCGTGTCCTCGCCGTAGGGGTCGTCGCTTTCGATCAGCGGCACGAGCCGCGGGCAGGCGATCGCGTGGAACGCGACGCCCGCATCGAGTGCGCGCACGAGCTGCGCGTAACGTTCGGACGCAACCGTGCCCTCCGTCGCAAGCAGCCCGATCCGCCGGTTGCGCGTCGCCTGCACGGCTGCGTGCGCCTCGGGTGTGAGCACGCCGATCACCGGGACGCGGAGCGTCTCCTGCAGCTGCGGCAGGGCGGCGGAGGTCGCCGTGTTGCAGGCGACGACGACGAGCTTCACGTCCTGCGCCTCGAGATAGAGCGCGATCTCGCGCGCGAAGACGCGTACCTGGGCGAGCGGCCGAGGCCCGTAGGGGAGCCGCGCGTGATCGCCGAGGTAGACGAAGTCCTCGTGCGGCAGCGTGACGAGACACTCGTGCAGCACGGTCAGTCCGCCGACGCCCGAGTCGAAGACGCCGATCGGCCGCGAGTCCATCCGCGGATCGTAGAACAGGGCTACGCTGGAGCCCGTGCTTCGTCGGGTCGTGGCGCTCGGGGCGCTCGTGCTTGCCTCGGCGGGAGGCAGCGCGCACGCCGCGGGCGTTCAGACGACGCAGCTCACGCTGACGGTGTCGGACGGGGTCAGGCTCGCCTGCTCGACGACGCAGCCGGCGACGCCGGCAAGCGGCCGGCCCGGCGTGATCCTCTTCCACGGTCTCGGCGGAACGCATCACGACATGGAGCCCATCGCCGAGCAGTACCTGGCACCGGCGGGCTTCACGACGCTCCAGTGCGACGCGCGCGGTCACGGCAGCTCGGGCGGCATGTTCGGGCTCGACGGCGCACGCGACGTGCAGGACACGCGCGAGCTCTTCGACTGGTTCGCGGGCCAGCTCGGCTCGACGGACATCGGGGCGCTCGGGATCTCGCTCGGCGGCGGCGCGGTCTGGAATGCGCTCACGGCCGGCATTCCCTTCAAGGCGGCCGTACCGATCATCACGTGGACGAACCTCCTCGACTCGCTCGCGCCGCAGGGTCTCTCGAAGTCGGGGCTCGTGCAGTACCTCGAGTCGCTCGTGCCGACGAGCCGCTGGGATCCGCAGCTGCTCGCTGCGTCGGTCGGTCTCACGACGAGCTCGGATCTGAGCGCGGCATCGACGGTGGCCGCGGCGCGCTCGCCGGCGCCGAAGCTCGCGTCGATCACGACGCCGACGCTCCTCGTCCAGGGCCGCCACGACTTTCTCTTCGACATCGACCAGGCGCTCGCGGCCTACAGGTCGCTCGCAGGGCCGAAGCGCCTCTACATCGGGGACCTCGGCCATCCGCCCGCGCCGAACCCGGCGGCCGAGCAGCCGACGTACCTCGGCGAGGCGGTGAAATGGTTCCAGCGCTTCCTGGACGGCGTGAAGAACGGCATCGACAAGCCGCAGATCGAGCTGGCGCACGATCCGTGGGACGGCAAGACGACGCTGTATACGTCGATGCCGCCGACGCACACGCTCTCGGTGACGCTGCCCGGCTCGTCGACGATGACGGGCGCGAACGGCAAGGTCGTCCGCAGCGTGCGCCTCACGGGCGGCCCGCACGAGACGTTCGGCGACTCGAGCGTCGTCGTCCGCTACTCCGGCGCGCAGGATTGGGACCGGCTCGTCGGCGTGCTCGCGGTCGCGGGCGACTCGACGCCGATCACGGCGGGCGGCGTAAAGCTCACCGCCGCGAGCGGCAAGGTCACGATCAAGCTCATGGACGAAGCCGTGCGCTTTGCCGCCGGCAAGAAGCTCGTGCTCTATCTCAGCTCGACCTCGATCGCGCAGACCCCCGGCGACGCCCTCTACCTCGCCGCCGTGCCGCCCGACGCCAAGATCACGATCGGTCGCGTGACGCTGAACGTGTCCGTGCTGAGGAAGGCCGTCTCGAAATGACGTTCGCGCTCGCGCTCGCGCCCGCCGCCGCGGCCGGAACGCCCGGCGTGACGCCGACGCAGATCGTGCTCGGGCGGCGCGTGGCGCACGGCCGGGCATCTGAGCCCGCGGAAGAAGACGTTCTTCCAGATCGCCGTCTCGCAGCCGGTGCGCGACGATACGGCGGAGGGCTGCGCGAGCCCGGCCGCGCCCGCGGGTTGCGTCAGCGCGACGCTCGCAGGCTGGAGCCGCGCAGCGCCGTCGTCGCCGTCGAGCCGTAGGGAGCACAGCCTCGGGGTCGCGCCGCTGCACTAGCGTGCACGGCGTGGCCCCGGTCCGGATCGGCACGTGCTCCTGGGCGGACGAAGCGCTCTCGAAGTACTTCTATCCGCCGAAGCTCCCAGCGAAGGAGCGGCTCGCGTACTACGCGGAGCGCTTCGACACGGTCGAGGTCGACTCGACGTTCTACCGCCTGCCGACCGAGTCGATGGTGCAGGGCTGGGCGGAGCGGACGCCGGCCGGGTTCACGATGCACGTGAAGGCGTTCGGCCTGATGACACGGCATCCGGTCAGGGTCGAGGTGCTGCCCGAGGACCTGCGCGACGCGATGCCGGTCGACGAGCGCGGCCGCGTCGACCGTCCTCCGCGCGAGCTCCGCGGTGAGGTGTTCCGGCGGTTCCTGGAGGCGCTCGAGCCGCTCCGCTCGAGCGGGAAGCTCGGTGCGATCCTCTTCCAGCTTCCGGCGTACGTCGTCTACAAGGAGCGCTCGCTCGAGTATCTGCGCTGGGCGCGCGAGCAGCTCGGCGGCGACGCGATGCTCGTCGAGTTCCGTCACCGCTCGTGGCTCGAGGACGAACGGGTGGCCGAGACGCTCTCGTTTCTCGAGAGCATCGATGCCGCCTACGTCACGGTCGACGCGCCGAAGTCGGCAACCGCGAAGAACCTGATCCCGACCGTGCCCGCGGTCACGAGCGCGATTGCGTACGTCCGCTTCCACGGGCGCAATCTCGCGACCTGGAACAAGCGCGGCGGCTCGGCGGCCGAGCGCTTCGACTACCTCTACTCGGACGAGGAGCTCGCGGAATGGCTGCCGACGCTGCAGGAGCTGGCCGGGCGGGCGCAGCATGCGTACGTCTTCTTCAACAACAACTCGAGCTCGGCGGATCCGGAGAATCCGCTCGGTCGCGTGTCGCAGGCCGCGGCGAACGCGCAACAGCTGCGGCGGCTGCTGGATGTGAACGGGATTCCCGCGACCGGCGGCGCCGCGTAGAGTCAGTTCATGCGCGTTCTTTCCGTCGTCCACGGCAGCGATGCGAGAACCGAGCTCTTCGGCCCGGTCGTCGAGGAGGCCGGCCACCGCCTGGACGAGTGGTCGTTCGTCTGGGACTCGGGGCCGCCGCCGGCAGCCGGCTCGTACGACGCCGTCTTCGTGTTCGGCGGCGCGATGCACGCCGACCAGGATTCGCTCCACCCGTGGCTCGGCGCCGAGACGGCGTGGCTCGCGGAGGTCGTCGCGCGGGGGACGCCGGTACTCGGGGTCTGCCTCGGCGTCCAGCTGCTCGCGCGTGCGCTCGGGACGTGGGTCGAGCGGATGGCGCTCGGGCCGGAGGTCGGCTGGTGCCCGGTCATGCTGACCGACGCCGGCGCCGGTGATCCGGTGCTGGGCGTGCTGCCGCTGGAGTTCACGGCGCTCCAGTGGCACCACTACACGTACGGGCTCCCGGCGGGCGCCGTCGAGCTGGCACGGAGCCCGGTCTGCACCCAGGCGTTCCGCGTCGGCGAGACGTGCTGGGGCGTCCAGTTCCATCCGGAGGTGACGGCGTCGCAGCTCGAGGGCTGGCTCGACGATCCGGACGATCCCGCACCCGATCCCGCCGCCCTGCGCGCGGAGACGCCGCTGCACATCGAGCGCTGGAACGAGCTCGGCCGGGCGCTCTGCCGCGCGTTCCTGGACGCGGCCGAGCACGTGCTCGCGCGCGCGGCCTGAACGCGGCGCGCCGTGTGGTCGACGGGCGACGTCGTCGTGCGCCGCGAGCGTCTGAACGACGGGCGCTGCTGGCTGGAGACGGCGGTGATCGTCGTCTGCGACGACGCCGATCTGCTCGCGACGTACATCCCGACCGGCGCGCCGATGCGCTACCCGCTCGGCTTCCACCCGTGGTTTCCGAAGGAGCGCTGGAAGGGCAGCGGCGTACTGACGTTGCAACGACTCGGCGAGCTGTACGCGGTGTGGGCCTTCTGGCGCGGCGCGGAGCGCGCGTTCGCCGGCTGGTACGTGAACTTCCAGGAGCCGTTCCGCCGCGAGCCGGACGGCTATGCGACGCAGGATCTCGAGCTCGACATCTGGATCCCGCGGGACGGGCCGTGGCGGTGGAAGGACGAGGGGTTGCTCGAGCAGCGGGTCGCCGAGGGTCGGTTCACGCCCGAGCAGGCCTGCGCCGTCCGCGCCGCGGGCGCGCGCGTCGCAGCGGACCTCGACGCCGGCCGCCGCCCGTGGGACGAGGCCTGGGCCGACTGGTCGCCGGACCCCGCCTGGCCCGTGCCGGAGCTTCCGACCTAGCGCCGCCGGGCGCCGCCCGGGACACGTCCGGTGCCAGCCTCCGTGCCGTCTTTCCGACGGCTTCGCAACGCCGATGTGTCAGCCGAAACCGCCTCGGTTGCAGGTACTTCGATGCCCGCGGTTGCGTGAGGGACACGTCCGGTGCCAGCCTCCGTGCCGTCCCTTCGACGGCTCCGTCACGGGCGTGGACGGGGCCGGATCAGCGCTCGAGGGGCAGCTCGGAATGGCGGCTCCACTCGTGCCAGGAGCCGGCGTAGTTGCGGGCGTCGTAGCCCGCGCTGCGGAGCGCAAGCGTCGCGAGCGCGGAGCGGGAGCCCGAGTGGCAGTACGCGATCACCTCGGCACCTTCGGGAGCGCCGACGAGCTCGCGGATCCGCTCGGCCGGCTGCGGCCGCCCCGGCGCGGCGAAGAGCTCGTCCACCTGGACGCGCTTCGCACCGGGGATGTGGCCTTGCCTCGGGTCGCACGCACTGCCGCGCCTCCCGGTGTACTCCTCCTCACGGCGCACGTCGAGCAGGACGAGCGACGAGTCGCCGAGCCGCGACGCGAGCTCCTGACGTGTCGGCAGCGCCCGCGGGTTCGGCTCGAGGTCGGCAGCGCGTACCGGCTCGAGCTCGACCGGCCCTTCCTCGAGCTCGCCGCCCCACGCGGCCATGCCGCCCAGCAGGATCGCCACCCGCGGGTGCCCCGCGAGCTCGGCCATCTGGGCCGCCGGCATCGCGCCGACGCCGTCGCCGCGATCGACGAGCACGAGCCGCTCCGAGCCCGTGATGCCGTGGCGGCGCAGCCGCAGCGCCACCTCCTTCGCGAGCTCGGCGACCGCCGCGTCGTCGGCCGCGGGCGGCGGGGAGCCGAGCACGAGCGGTCGCGACCCCGGGATGTGGCCGCGCGTATGCGCGTTCGGCCCGCGGACGTCGCCGACGACGAGATCGGGCTCGCGCAGATGCTCTGCCAGCCAGTCGGAGGTGACGACGCGCGGGAGCTCCATCCCCGGAACCTATCTACAGCGCTGCGACGACCTCGGCCTCGACGGCGACCGCCGGACGCTCGAGCATCCGGCCGAGCCAGTCGCCGAGCGCCTCGTACGGCTCGAGCGAGACGTCGAGCATGTCGCGGGCGCGCAGCACCCACGGCACGTACGCGACGTCCGCGAGACCGTACTCGCGCCCGCCGAGCCACGGTCGCTCGGCGAACGCGCGGTCGAGCCGGGCAAGCTGCTCCGCGAACGCGGGCGCCGCACCGTCCTCGCCGCGCCGCAGGGCGTAGTACGGCGTGGTGAAGTCGCCGTGCCGGAAGACCGCGAGCCGTGCGAGCGCGCGATCGGCCGGATCGGCCGGCAGCAGCGCCGGCTCCGGGTAGCGCTCCTCGAGGAACTCCATGATCACCGCCGACTCGGGAAGCACCCAGCCGTCCTCCTCGAGCACGGGCACGCGGCCGGTCTCGTTCTTCTCGTAGATCCACGCCGGCCGGTCCGTGAGATCGATCTCGACCGTCTCGTACTCGACGTCCTTCTCGGCAAGGACGATCCGCACTCGCGCGCAATACGGGCAGCGCGCCGCGTCATACAACGTGAGCATCAGGCTTCGACCCCCATCAATGTCGCGATTTGCTCGTACAGCTCCTGCGCCGGCGGAAGCTCCGCGGGCGACGCGGCAGTCCGCGCGATGTCCCGAACACGGTGAGGATCCGCCCCGGTGAGCCGCGCGACCACGGTGGGATTGGCGCCGAGCGCGATCACCTCGCCCGGCGGCAGCGCGCCCCGGTACTCGGGTACCGAGGCGTATTCGTCGACGCTCGCACCGCGGTCGAACAGGTTGTAACGGACGACGGTGCCGGCCTCGATGCCGAGCGCGAGCGTGACGCCGCCGCTCGTGTACGAGAGCTCCTTCGCGAGCGCATGCAGCTTCGCCGGATCGGCGTCGGTCACGTCGGAGCGCACGCGCACCCACCCGTTCCGCGGGGTGCCGACGTCATGCGCGGTGGTACGGCCGAGCCGGGGCAACATCCGCTCGACGTGCCGCGTCACCGTGTCGACGTCGTCCGTCTGCACGTAGACGCTGCCGAACGTCGGTCCCTCCGCCTCGCCGGCCGCGAGCCGCGCGAGCGGCGCCGCCAGGGAGCGCTCGACGGTGCGGAAGCCGAGCCGGTCGTAGAGCCGCCTTGCGCCCTCGTTCGACTCGAGGACCTCGAGCTCGAGCATCTCCGCGCCGTCCGCCTGGGCGCGCCGCGCGACCTCGTGGATCAACTCGACGCCGAGCCCGCGCCCCCGAGCCGCGGCGCGCACGTAGACGACTTCGAGAAACCACATCCGCGCGGTGCGGCGTCTCGCGACGGCGAAGCCGTCCTCGTCCGCGAGCAGCACGAGATCGGCGCCGTCGACCATCGAGTCGGCGTCCTCGTCGCGCCACGGCAGGTCAGGCACCTCGCGGTTGAACTGCTCCGCGAGCTCGCGGACCAGTTGCATGTCCTCGGCGGCGGCTTCGCGGATCACGGGACGCGGTTGGCGAGCAAGAGGTAGTGGGCGGAGAGATTCTCGAACGGATGAAAGCGCTCGCGTGCTTCGCGCACGTCGAGACCACGATAGAGAACCGCCACCGCCTTCCGGAGCGCCAGGTCGCCCCAGGGCCACGCATGCGGGCGCGCGAGGTGGCGTGCGAGAAACCACTCCGCCGTCCACTCGCCGATGCCGCGCAGCGTGAGAAGCCGCGCCTTCACCTCCTCGTCGGGAAGCGCAGCGAGCTCGTCCAGGTCGAGCTCGGAGCGCGCGAGGCCGATCGTGTACTCCGCCTTCCGTCGCGAGAAGCCGAGCGCGACAAGCTCCTCCTCGCCCGCGCCGGCGAGCGCGGCTCGGCCCGGGAACTCCCAGGCGAGCCCGACGCGCCGCCCGTAGCGCTCGATCATCCGGTTGCGGATCGCGAGCGCGGCGAAGAGCGAGACCTGCTGCGCGGTGATCGCGCCGACGAGCATCTCGAACGGGTCGGGCGCGAGCGAGGGCCGAAACCCGGCGAGCCGCCGCGTCGCCGGTGCGAGCACGGCGTCGCGGGCCGCCCACTCGTAGAACGGGCCGAGCTCGAAGACGAGGCCCAGCACGGTCCGCACGACCGGCTCGGTTTCGGCGTCGAGCGGCTCGACGTCGACGCCGCCCGGCGCCGCCTCGATCCGCACCTCGCGGCCGCCGACGACACGATGAAGGCCGCCCTCGTGCCAGAGGTTGACGCGGTCGACGCCGAACGCCCGAAAGCGCTCGGTCGTGAGCGCGAGGTCGAATGGTCCGGGCACGGCGAGGTGCGCCATGCCCGGACCGTATCCGCGAAGCCGCGACTAGCCGTTCGCGCCGGTCGCCGCCTGGCTCAGGTTGCTCGCAGCCTGGTCGAGCGCCGAATCGCTGGTCGAGGACGTCGGCGCCGTCGCCGAGCCCTGGCCGTCGATCCACTTCTGGACGTTCTGGATCGCGGTCTGCACGCGCTGGTCGATCTTCGTCAGCAGCGCGATCTTCTTGTCCGCGTTCTTGCACTTCGCGTCCGTCGAGTCGGACGTGCACGACTGCAGGTCGCTGATCTTCTTCTGGACGTTGCCGTCGAACGTCGTGAGTCGATTCTCGACCTTCTGCGCAAAGGCGACGCACTTGTCCTGCGGCGCGTTGCCGTTCGGACCGCAGTGGAGCCGGAAGCGGATCCGGACGATCTGCACGCGCAGGCGCAGGATCTCGAGCCGGAGCTGCAGGTTCGCGTGGCCGGCGCGCGTTTGCGCCGCCGCCGGCGCGGCCGGTGCCGCCGGCTGCGCGGGGGGAGTGGTGTCGTCGGCCAGCGCTGCCGGAACGAGCGCGAGCGCGAGGACGACCAGTGCGAGAGGGGCGAAGCGCTTCATCGTTGTGCCTCCGTGGGACGAGGGGTGGTGGACGCGTCGCACCGTGTGCGCATTCGGTAAGGCGCGTACCTCCCGCTCGTAACGTGTACGTAAAGCGCTAGAAGTGCGACGTCAGACCGGCGCCGCTCGCATCGCCGTCGACGGCCGCCGGCGCCTGCGTGTTCTCGTACCACGAGTGCCAGTACGTGCCGTCGTCGAGCGACTTCGCGAACTGCGTGAGCTTCAACGGGTTGAACGTGTCGCACATCACCGCGAGCTCTTGCGTCTCGTGCATGCCGATCGAGCACTCCGCCAGCCCGGGCTGCGGCCCGTGCGGCAGCCCCGACGGGTGCAGCGTGATCGAGCCGACCTCGACGCCCTTCCGCGAGCCGAAGTTGCCGGAGACGTAGTAGATCATCTCCTCCGACTGCAGGTTCGAGTGGTGGTACGGGATCGGCACCGCGAGCGGGTCGAAGTCGAGCTTGCGCGGGCAGAAGGAGCAGATCACGAAGTTGCGGCCGGCGAACGTCTGGTGCGACGGCGGCGGCTGGTGGATCCTGCCGGTGATCGGCTCGAAGTCGTGGATCGAGAACGTCCACGGGTAGAGATAGCCGTCCCAGCCGACGACGTCGAAGGGGTGATAGTCGACGACGTAGGTCTGATAGCCGTCGCGCACGCGCACCTTGATCGGGAACTCGCCCTGCTCACGCACCGTGTGCAGCGCGGTCGGCGGATGGATGTCGCGGTGGTAGTAGGGCGCGCCCTCCATGATCTGGCCGTACTGGTTGCGGTAGCGGCGCGGGATCTCGATCAGCCCCGGCGTCTCGAAGATCAGATAGCGCTGCTCGTTCTCCGGGCGGAAACGGTACGTCGTCCCGCGCGGGATCACGATGTAGTCGCCGTCCTTGTAGGAAACGTCGCCGAAGATCGTCTCGAGCGTGCCGCTCCCTTCGTGGACGAAGACGACCTCGTCGCCCTCGCCGTTCCGGAAGAAGTAGTCCATCGACCCGGACGGGCGGCACAGCGAGATCTCGACGTCGCCGTTCCACATCAAGAGCCGGCGCCCGGTGATCTCGTCGCCCTCCTGACCGATCCCGTACGTCGCGAAGTGCCGGTGCGCGTGGCTTTCCGGCACCCACTCATCGCGCTCGATCGGCTCGAAGTCGCCGAGCTCCATCACGCGGCACGGCGAGTGCAGGTGATAGAGCATCGACTCGTTCCCGGTGAAGCCCTCGAGCCCCATCACCTCCTCGGTGAGGAGCGTCCCGTTCTCGCGGAACTGGGTGTGGCGCTTCCGCGGCACGTCGCCGAGGCGTTGGTAGAACGGCATGGAAAAACTGTATCGGTGCCAGGCTACGGCTGTTCGTCTTTCAGGTGCCCGGCACCGATTCCGCCGACCCTAACGAAGCACCAGATCGGCGAGCCGTCGCCCGACCGCCGGGGCGAACTTGAAGCCGTGGCCCGAGCAGGCCGAGCCGACGACGACGCGGCCGCGGCGCTCCAGCACGAACGATTCGTCCTCGGTCGTCGTGTAGAGGCACGTCTCGGCGGCGGCCGGCGCCGGGTCGACATCGGGGAACCGCTCGGCCACCCAGCGGGAGATCGCGTCGACCAGCTGCGGATCCGCCGGCTCCTCGACATTCGGGTCCGCGACATGGCCCGCGTGGTGCGCGCCCACCTTCAGGCCGTGCACGGGATCGTGTAGTGCGTACATCGCGTGGTGACGCGTGCGCTCGTCGAGCTCGACGATCGAGGGCAGCGGCGCACCGTCGTAGGCGAAGTACGCGACGGTCTCGCGCGTCACGCGCACGGGCAGGTCCGGCACGAGCTCGCTCACCCACGGGCCTGCCGCCACCACGACGACGTCGGCGTCGAGCTCGTCGAGCGAGTCGATCCGACGCCGCTCGACGGCCAGCCCGCCGCGGAACGCGGCGAGCGCCGCATCGGCGCGGACGATTCCGGCCTCGCGCTGCCAGAGCGCGATCCAGCCGCGTGGCAGCGCGACGGGCAGTTGCTCGTCGCCGAGCAGACGGTGCTCGATCCCGCGCGCCGCGAGCACGTCGCGCGAGCTCACCTCGACGCTCGGGCAGAGCTCGACGAGGCCGTACAGCTCGAGCAGCCGGACGCGCCGCTCCCGCTCGAGGTCGCGCCACCCCGCGAGCGCCTCCTCGGCGAGCTCGACCCAGCTCGGCTCCGGATACGCGAGCCGGAAGATCCGCGAGCGCCCGTGGCTCGAGCCGCGTCCGTGGCCCGGCTCGAACTGGTCGACGAGCGTGACCTGCGCGCCACGCGCCCGGAGCGCCCACGCGGCGGCGCAGCCGTTCACCCCGGCTCCGACGACGGTGACCCTCACGCGATCGTGTTCCGCAGGACGCCGATCTCTTCGAGTCCGACCTCGACGGTCGCTCCGGAGCGAAACGGGCCGTCGCGCATGCTGCCCGCCGCGAGGATGTCGCCGGGCAGGAGGTGCGTGTTCTCGGCTGCGTGCGCGACGAGCGGGGCCCAGTCGTCGCGCGAGGGAAACTCGTCCGGCGTGACGACGATCGGGCCGAGCGACGTCGCGAAATCGCGTGCCTTCGCGCCGAGCAGCGACGGCGCGTGCCAGTCGTTCATCAGCGTGAAGCCGCCGATCCGGCCGTGGGCGCCGATCACGGCAGCGATCCGCAGCTCCGACTCGAGCTCGTCGGCGCCTGCCGGCAGCGGGATCGACTCGTCGGGACCGAAGATCGAGGCGGGCGACGCGAACGCGAAGTCCCCGTTCGCTCCGAAGATGCGGATCGACGGCGGATGCAGCACCGGCGCGCGCAGCAGGATCTCGTCGAAGGCGAACTCCGCGTGCTCGCGTGCCTCGCCGCCGCCCGTGAAGAACGACTGCAAGGTCTGGGCGGCGAGCTGGAACACGCGGCCGCCGTCGATCCTGCCCGGCCACCCGCGCGGCAGATCGCGGTCGCGCGGGGAGAACATGCAGAGCTTCACGACTGCGGCTCGGTGTGGACGATCACATCGCTGATTTCGGGACGCTCGCGCCGGATCGTCTCCTCGATCTGCGACGCCTGGCCGTGCGCGTCGGCGAGCGGCAGGTCGCTGCCGAGCCGCAGGGTCAGGTACGCGACGAGCCCGTCGTCGGTGTTCAGAAACCGCAGCTCCTCCGGCTCGGCGCCCGTCGCCTCCCGCACGATCCGCGCAACCGTCTCGCGGTCGATCGCGATGTCCGCGGCAGACGGCGGCGCACCTGCGCTCTCCCCGGCGAGCGGTTCGAGATGCGTCTGGACCGACGACACTTCAGGAACGGCCGCGCGGATCGCCTGCTCGACCTGCTCCGCGATCGCGTGCGCCTCTTCGAGCGACAGATCGCCGGGCAGCTTGAGGTGGAGCGACAACTCGTTGCCGGAGCCGACCTCGACCACGCTCACGTTGTGCACCTCGCGCACGCGCGGGACGCCGAGTGCCGCCGCGTGGGCCCGTTCGCGCACGGCACCATCCTTTTGCGTCGGCTCGACGTGCACGACGATGTCCGCCTCCGGCAACGCCGACTGCACTGCACGCTCGACCGCGTCTGCCGCCGCGTGGCCCTGTGCGACCGCCGCGTCCACGGACACGCCGATGACGACGTCGGCGAAGACGCGGCCGGCCGCCTGCCGCATCCGCAGCCGCCGCAGCTGCACTTCCGGCTCGATCCCGGCGATCGCAGCGCGCGCTGCGGCTTCGGCGTCGGTGGGCACGCGGTCCATCAGGACGTCGACGTTCCCGCGCATCAACCGGACCGCGGCGAGCAGGACGATGCAGGCAACGACGAGCGCCGCGACCGAATCGGCGCCCTGATAGCCCGCACGCACGAGCACGAGCCCGACCAGCACCGAGACGCTGCCGGCGAGGTCGGTTGCGAAATGGAGCGCGTTCGAGGCGAGCGCCGCGCTCGCGTACGTTCGCGCCGCACGCGCCGAGGTGATCGCGCGCGCGAGGTCGAGCGCGATCACGACGCCGATGACTGCAAGCGCATACCAGGTCGCGTCGACGTGCGGGTGCGCGTTCCCCGCGAGACGGGCGATTGCGCGCCAGACGATGACGAGGCTTGCGAGCACGAGGATCGCACCCTCCGCAAGCGCCGACAGATGCTCCGCCTTCCCGTGCCCGTACTGGTGGCCGACGTCCGCCGGGCGCGCCGCGACGCCCACGGCGAAGAACGTCAGCAGCGCGGCGACGAGATCCGTGCCGGAATGGGCGGCCTCCGAGAGCAGGCCGAGGCTGTGCGTCGCGATGCCCGTCCCGAGCTTGAGCGCGATCAGGGCGGCCGCCGCGAGCACCGAGACGAGCGCCGTCCGCCGCTGCGGAGTCACGCCGAAAGCGTATTCAGGTGACAGGCCGAAGCGGCCAGATCACGACGTCTTGCCGCCGCGAGAAGTGGCAGAGCGGCCCGCCGCGGAGGTCGATCGGCGAGATCGACGTCAGCTCGATCTCCGCCTCCGCCGGCTGGAGGTCCCAGAGCGCGTGATGAATCTCGGCGCGGTGGAGCCTCCCGCGCTCGTCGGTCGTGTACAGGCAGTACCGCTCCGCGAGGAACCACTCGAGCGACCCCTGCCGCGCGTGAAAGGCGCGCCCGTTCGGCCGGTACCGGCCGCTGAAGACACGGCCGCTGTCGGCGATCCGCGAGCACTCGTAATCGATCCACTCACCGCGCCGCAGCGCGGACATGCGGGCGTGGAAGTACGGCAGCTTGTACCCGCGCCGGGCCGCCTCGACGGCGAGCCGGCTCGCCGCGTCGAGACTGAAGAACCAGATGCCGGGCTTCTCCTCCGCCGTCACATAGCTGCGCACGTTGAGCTCGAGGAAGGACGAGACGCCGGGCAGCGGCGGCAAGCCGCGGGCGCGCAGGTTCGTGAGCCGGAACGGCGTGATCCCGAGCCAGGCGCTGCCGTCGTGCTGGTCGACTTCGAGCGCCGCCGGAACGTGCGCACGCACGACGTCGAGCGGAACACGCCAATGGGCAAAGAGCAGGTCGTCCCAGGTCTGCCCCATCGTCCAGCCGCGCGGGGAGATCGGCCACGGACGGTGCTCGGTGTGCTCGAGCGAGCGCGCCTGCCGCATCGCGGCCTCGAGATCGATCATCTGCGCGGCGCTACAAGTTTCCGCGCAGCGCCTGCTCGCGCTCGATCGCCTCGAACAGCGCCTTGAAGTTGCCGTCGCCGAACGTCGTCGCGCCGTGGCGCTCGATCACCTCGAAGAACACCGTCGGCCGGTCCTGGGCGGTCTTCGTGAAGATCTGCAGCAGGTAGCCGTCGTCGTCGCGGTCGACGAGGATCTTGTGCTTCTGCAGGACGGCATAGTCCTCGTCGATCTCGCCGACGCGCCCCGCGACGTCGTCGTAGTAGGTGTCGGGCGTGTCGAGGAAGAGCATCCCGCGTTCCTTCATCTGCTCGACGGTCTGCACGATGTTCGTCGACGCGAGCGCGATGTGCTGCGCGCCGGCGCCGTTGTAGAACTCGATGTACTCCTCGATCTGGCTCTTGCGCTTCCCCTCGGCGGGCTCGTTGATCGGGAACTTGATCTTCCCGGAGCCGTCCGACATGACCTTCGACATCAGGGCCGAGTACTCCGTATGGATCTGCTCGTCGCCGAAGTGGAGGATGTTCGTCATCCCGAACACCCGCTCGTAGAACTCGACCCAGTGGTTCATCCGCCCGAGCTCGACGTTGCCGACCACGTGATCGATGTTCGTGAGCCCGACGCCGGCATTTCGGCGGCCGTTCGACGACTGCGAAACGTAGCCCGGCTTGAACGGCCCCGCGTAGTCGCCGCGGTTCACGAATGTGTGGATCGTGTCCCCGTACGTCGCGATCGCGGCCACCTCGAGCGACCCGAACTCGTCCTCGACCCGCGTCGGCTCGACGACGCCGCGCGCGCCGCGCTGCACGGCCTGCCGGTAGGCCTCGGTGGCGTCGGGGACGGTTAGCGCGATGTCGCGCACGCCGTCGCCGTGGCGGGCGTTGTGCCGCGTGATTTCGTGGTCCTCGCGCAGGGCGGTCGTGACGACGAAGCGGACCTCGCCCTGCTCGAGCACGTACGACGCCCGATCGCGCATGCCGGTCTCCGGTCCGGCGTAGGCGGTGCGCGTGAAGCCGAGCGCATGCTCGTAGAAGTACGCCGCCTGCTTCGCGTTGCCGACCCAGAGCTCGACGTAGTCCCAGCCCAGGAGCGGCATGAAATCGCCGGTCATGAGACGATTCTAGTGCCGCTACTCGCGGCCGGCGGCGACCGGCTCGCTCGTCTGTGCCGGCACGCGCCGGGCGAACCGCTCGAAGGCGATGCCGGCGAAGATGAGCACGCCGCCGGCGATCTCGAGCGAGCTGAGCGACTCGTTCAGCAGGATCAGCGCGAAGAAGACGGCGAAGAAAGGCTGCAGGTTTCCGAACAGGGCCGCGCGCGAGGCCCCCACTCGGTCGATCGAAGTGAACCAGAGGATGTTCGTGAGAAAAAGCGGCCCGATCACGGCGTAGCCGAAGCCGAGCCAGACCTTCCAGCCGAACGCGAAGTGCTGCTCACCGAGCTGCGTGCTCGCGGCCGCCGCGAGTGGCACCCACCCGATCGCGAGCACGACTGCGCTGATGCGGTACGGCGAGTATCGACGCATGAGCGGCGCGATCGCGGTGGAGTAGCACGCCCAGGTGAAGGCGGTCGCGATCGCGATCAGGGTTCCCTTCAGGCTCGAGTCGACGCTGCCGTTCGCGACGGCGATGAGCGCCACCCCGGCGAAGGTGATCACGGCGCCGATCCAGAATGTGGCCGGCAACCGCTCGAGGCGGAAGGCGAGCGCGATCAGCCCGATGAAGATCGGCGTCGTCCCGAGGAGCAGCGCAACCGTCGACGCGTGCGCGAGCTTGACGCCGTAGACGAAGCAGAGCTGGTTCGTGAAGATCATCAGCGCCGCGATCGCGACGAGCCACAGGTCGCCGCGCGCGATCCGGAACGACCGCTCTCGGATATAGGTGAACACCCAGAAGAGCGCGATCGCGACGAAGTACCGAATCGTGCCGTACGCGAGCGGCCGCCAGCCGTGCTCGAACATGTACTTGGTGACGGTGATGTTCAGCGCCCACAGGAGCACCGTCCCGAAGAGCATCGCGTCGACGGGGGAGGCTCGGCGCACGTCCGCGAGGCTATCGTCGGTTAGGGTTTCCGCGATGGCCGAGCCCACCATTGCCGCGATCGACGCGCTCGTCGGGCCCGCGACACCGCACTTCGCATACCAGCTCCGCGCACGGGTCGAGGAGCTCGTGCTCGATCTCCCGGAGGACGATCCCGTCCGCCGGTACGCGGAGGAGAAGATGGAGCTGCTCGACCGGCTAGGGCGCGCGTCCTCGAAGGCGGCGGACGGCGGCCGGGAGCCGCGCTCGCGGCCGGGCTGGTCGGCGCTGCCGAGCGCGGCGCCCGCCGACGCGCCCCTGCCTCGACGGCAATGAGCCTCCGCGGCTCGTCGGTCCTCGTGACCGGCGGCACCCGTGGGATCGGCCTCGCGATCGCGCTCCGGCTCGTCCACGACGGCGCGTCGCGGGCGGTGCTCGGCTACATGCGGAACGACGCCGCCGCGGGCCGGGCGGCGGCGCTCGTGGAGGAAGCCGGCGCCGAGGTCGTGCTGGTTCGCGGCGAGATCTCGAAGCCGTCGGTTGTGGCCGAGCTCGCGTCGCGCGGCCCGTACCGCGTCGTCGTCCACAACGCCGCCACCGGCGTCATCCGGCGGGCGCTCGAGACCGACGACCGGCATTGGGATTGGACCCTGAACGCGAACGCGCGTGCGCTGCTCGCGCTCGCCCGCGCGACGGCACCGTCGATGCCCGCGGGATCGTCGATCGTCGCCATCTCGAGCCTCGGCTCGCAGCGGGTGCTCGAGAACTATCTGCTCGTGGGGACGTCGAAGGCGGCGCTCGAGGCGCTCGTCCGCTATCTGGCCGTCGAGCTTGCGCCGGCGATTCGCGTCAACGGCGTCTCGGGCGGCGTCGTCGCGACGAGCGCGCTCGACCACTTCCCGAACAAGGACGAGATGCTGCGGACGGCCGAACGGACACCCGCCGGGCGTCTCGTCGAGGCGGAGGACATCGCGGGCGCCGTCTCCTTCCTCTGCTCGAATGACGCGGAGATGGTGCGCGGTCAGACGCTCGTCGTCGACGGCGGATTCTCGCTCCCGGCGTGATGGAGCCGACGGAGCGAAACCGGCGGGCTTTCGACGCGGCCCACGCGCGCAGGCGAGCCCTGCGCGGCGGCCTGCCGGCAATCGTGCGCGCGACGCTCGGCGATCTGACGGGGAGGCGCGTGTTGCATCTGCAATGTGGGACCGGCGAAGCGAGCGCCGAGCTCGCGGAGCACGGCGCGGTCGTCACGGCCGTCGACCCGTCGGTGGAGGCGCTCGATGCGGCCCGCGAGCGGTGGCCGAAGATCCTCTGGATCCGCGCGGAAGCGCAGGCGTTGCCGGGCGAGCTCCGCCGCGGCCGCTTCGACCTCGTGTACTCCCCCGAGGGCGGGCTCTGGAGCCTCACCGATCTGGACGCCTGGGCGCGCGGGATCGTCGCCGCGCTGCACGAGGGCGGCGAGCTGCTCGTCTACGACGACCATCCGGTCGCGCTCTGCGTCGACGCGTTCCACCGCTGGCAGTTCGACTACTTCGAGGAGGGGTTCTGGCGGCTCGGCGCGGTCGTGACGGCGCTCGCGCGGGCACGGCTGCGCGTCGAGGCGCTCGAGGAGTATCCGGGCGAGCGCCGCATGCCGGGGACGTTCCTGCTCTACGCGTCCCGCCGCGCGGAGTGACGGCTGCGGATGTAGCTGTAGATGTAGGTGTAGGTGTAGGTGTACGCCTCCATCACTTCGGGCAAAGTGCCTGCACATGGGCATACCCGTCAGCCTGTTCCTCATCGCCGGCGGTGCCATCCTCGCCTTCGCGGTGACGGGCCGAAGCTCGGCGATCGACGTTCCGACGGTCGGCTGGATCCTGATGGCTGCGGGGTTCGTCGGCCTGCTGCTCTCGCTCGTCATGTGGGACAGCTGGGCCGGCGGCGGCTTCTGGGCCCACCGCCGCGAGCCGCCGCCGCGCCAGTACCCGCCGCCGCCCTAGCCGGTTCAGCCCCGGCCGAGCACGCGGCCGACCGTCGCACGCGCGATCGTCCCGGCCATGGCCGGGTTCTCCTGCAGCCGGCGCAACGAATACTCGTACCAGTGCTCGCCGAACGGGACGTAGACCCGTAGCGGATGACCGGATTGGACGAGCTCCGTCGCCCGCCGCTCCCGTACGCCGAGCAGCATCTGGAACTCGTACGACCCGCGCTCCCACGCGGCGACGTCGTGCAGGGCCTGCTGGATCAGCCACTCGTCGTGCGTGGCGATACCGATGTGCGTGCCGTCGATCTCCATCAGCGCATGCAGCGCCCGCGCGAAGTTCGCCCGCACGGCCTCGTAGTCGGTGTATGCGATCGACGGCGGCTCGACGTAGATGCCCTTGCAGAGACGGACGTTCGGGACGAGATCGGCAAGCGAGGCGACGTCGTCGAGCGTCCGCCGCAAGTACGCTTGCAGGACGACGCCGACGTTGTCGAAGCCGTCCTCGCGAAGCTCGCGGTAGAGACGAAGCGTCTCGGTCGTCGTCGACGAGTCCTCCATGTCGATGCGCACGAAGTTCCCGTTCGCGCGCGCGACCTCGAGGATCGACTCGATGTTCTCCCGGCACAGCTCCAACGAGAGGTCGAGCCCGAGCGCCGTGAGCTTGACGCTGACGGTCGAATCGAGTCGCTCGCGCTCGATCGCGTCGAAGACGTCGCGGTATGCCTGGGCGATCGCTCGCGCTTCGTCCTCGCGGGTGATCTCCTCGCCCAGGACGTCGATCGTCGTCATCTTCCCTTCCGCGTTCAGCGCGCGGACGGCCCCGACTGCCTCGGCGAGCGTCGAGCCCGCGATGTACCGCGAGGAGAAAAGCTGCACGACCGGCTTCGGAACGACCGGCAGCATGCGGACGAGCGCCTTGTCGAGCAGCGTCACAGCCGGCCGGATCCTACGGCTCGCGCATGAAGCCCTGACGCGCTGCGCTGACGAGCGCAACCGCTTCAGGGAACAGGACGCGCATCGCGTCGCGCAGCGCCATCGACTGCTCGTCGATCCCGCCGGTGGGCTGGAGCTGCGAGAGCGCTGCGGCGGTGAGCTCGACGGCCGTGTTGAGCGTGAGCGTCGCGAACTGCTCGCGCTGCGCCTCCTGGACGCTCTCGGCCTGCTTCTCGGCGAACTCGCGCAGTCCGCGCATCAGATCCTCGGGGTCGCCGCCGAACGGAAACCCGAAGCCACCGCCTTCCATAGCTCTAGGCTAGCGGTCCCTTGTAGGTGCGCTCGACGTCGGCGGCGAGCTCTTCGACTGCGCCGGATGCCTGCTGCATCGCAGCGGCGAAGGGCGAGCCGCCGGTACTGCCGAGTGCCTGCTCGAGCCGCCGGGCGGCGGCGCCGAGGCGGTCGAGATACGCCGTCGTCGCGAGACGGGGCGCGGCCTCGATCGTCTCGGCGAGCATCCTGGCCGCCTCCTCGGCATCTTCGATGCCCTCCGGCGCCTCGTGCTCGCGGAGCTCGCGCAGGCGTTCGCGCAGCGACGCGAGCTCCCCGCCGCCGGCCGACTCTTCCGCGACCTCGCACAACGCGGCGAGCTGCACCGCATCGCGGACCCGCCTGCGGCTGGAGACCGGAACGGCTTCGGCGTCGAGCGCAAGCCACCCGCCTCCCGCGGCGCTCTCGTACGCGCACAGATAGATCCGCCCGTCGTTCGGCGACTCGGCGGCGAGGACCGCGGCGACCCGTTCGCCGTTGGAGGCAAACGTCTCCGCGATCGCGGCCACGCGTTCGAGCTCGTCGTGGAACGCCACGGCCCCAGCGTATGCTCGGCAGGTGGGCGAAGGCTCGGCGAGAACGCGCCATGCGCAGCAGCTGTTCGCGCCGCTCGGACCGACCTATGACCGTGCCGCAAGCGTGCTGTCGTTCGGACAGGACCCGCGCTGGCGACGCCTTCTCGTCTCGCGCATTCCGGACGACGACCTGCACGTGCTCGACGTGGCCTGCGGAACCGGCGCCGTCGCGCTCGAGCTCGCGCGGCGCGTAGCCGGCCGGCACGTGATCGGGATCGACCAGAGCCCGGAGATGGTCGACGCCGGTCGTGCCCGCGTCGCCCGTGCCGGCCTCGGCGAACGGATCACTTTGCGCGAGGGGCGGGCCGAGTCGCTTCCGTTCGCCGACGACGAGTTCGACGCGCTGACGTTCACGTACCTCCTGCGCTACGTCGACGACCCTGGCGCGACGCTGCGCGAGCTCGCGCGCGTCGTTCGACCGGACGGGACGGTGGCGATGGCGGAGTTCGGACTGCCGCCGAGCCCTTGGCGTCTGCCCTGGGAGGTGTACGTCCGGCTGGTGCTGCCCGCCGCCGGCGCCGTCATCGCGCCCGCCTGGTGGGGCGTGGGACGCTTCCTCGGCCCGAGTATCCGTTCGTTCTACGCGCGTTGGCCCCTCGATCGAATGCTCGAGCTGTGGCGGACGGCCGGCATCGCCGACGTCCGTGCGCGAACGCTCAGCTTCGGGGCGGGCGTCGTCGTCTGGGGAACCCGAACGTGAGCACAAGCGGGGCGCGGCCCGCGTTCTACGCACTCGCTCCGGGCGGATGGCGCGACTATCTGACGTTGCTGCATCCGCCGTACACGCTGTGGCACCTGGCCTACGTCGTGGTCGGCGCCGCGCTCGCGCCTCAGCTCGAGTGGGGCCTCCTCGGCTGGACGGTCCTCGCGTTCTTCCTCGCCATGGGCGTGGGCGCGCATGCGCTCGACGAGCTGAACGGCCGACCGCTGCGAACCCGGATCCCGAACCTCGTCCTCTGGGGGTTGGCGGCGCTCTCCCTTGCCGCCGCCTGCGCGATCGGTCTGCTCGTCGCGGCACGGACGACGTGGTGGCTCGCCGTCTACGTCGCTGCGGGCGCCTTCGTCGTCGTCGCATACAACCTCGAGCTCTTCAGGGGCGCCTTCCATTCCGACCTCTGGTTCGCCGGCGCCTGGGGCGCCTTCCCCGTGCTGACCGCCTACTTCGCGTCGGCCGAGCGGATCCGCGGCGCGGCGGTGGCAGCCGCCGCTTTCGCGCTCGTGACGAGCCTGACTCAGCGAACGCTCTCGAGGCAGGTGCGCCTCGCACGCCGGCAGCTGGGCGACACGGCGTCGATCCGGCCCGCCGAGACGGCGCTGAAGCTCCTGTGTGCGGCGCTCCCGCTGCTCGCCGGAGCGCTCCTTCTGGCCAGGTCCGGTTGACCCCCTACCATTCCACGGCGTGAGCCTCACGACCGCCTTCGACATCGTCTTCGCCGTCGGCGTCGTCGGTGCCGCGTCGGTCGTCGTCGCAGCCGCCGCGAACTCGCTCGCCCGCGTGGCCGCGCTCGGTGCGACCGCCCTCGCCGGTGCCGCCGCCGTTGCGGCCTGGGTCGCCTTTGCACTCCGGCCGGCCCACCCGCGCGAGCTCGCGGTCGCAGCCGGCGGACTCACTGCTTCGGCGGTTGCCTGCGCCGCCGCGTTGCTCGTCCGCCGCGCGCTCGCCCACGCCGAGCAGGTCGACCTGCATCTCGCGGACGCACAGCAACGCCTGCGCGGCCTCGTCGACCGCGAGGCCCGGGACCGCGCGTCCGAGCTCGAGCGCACACTTGCCCGCGCGCGAGCGGATTCTGTTTCGCTCCTCGTCGAGGAGGAGCGAAAGCTGGCCGAGCAGCACCGTCGCGAATTCGCCGACCGCGAGCGTGAAGCCGGCGCCTCCCTGACGAGCGCGCTGACGACCACCCAGACGCAGGTCGAACAGCGGCTCGCAGCGTGGACGCAGGACCTCGACCGAATCGCGGACGCGACGCGCGCACGAATCGCCGAGCTCGGACAGCGCCAGAAGCAGCTCGTGTCGGAGGCGGAGCTGCGAATCGCCGCCGACGCCGAGCGATTGGCGGCCGAGAGCGACGAGCTCAGAGCGGCGCTGCAGCGTGTGCGCGCCGAGGTGGAGAAGGCGATTGTCGATGCGATGGCGACCGCCCAGACGGAGGTCGATGCGCACGCTGCGGAGCGCCGCCGTGCGCTGCACGAGCTGGACGAACGCCTCCGTAAGCGCGAGCGGGAGCTGATGGAACGGATCGAGCGCGAAGAGGTCGAGGCAACCGCTCGCATTCGCGCCGGCTTCGAAGACGTGCAGCGACGCCAGGTCGAACAGCTGGAGCGAGTCGTCGAGCGCACCGCTTCGACGTACTCGGACGAGGCGGCGCAGCAGTTCGCCGGCGCGGTTCGAGCGAATCGCGAAGACGCGGCACGGCGTCTTTCGCGCGAGCTCGATCGCGCCGTCGAGGTCTTTGCGCGCGAGGCCGAGAGCGTGATCGCAGAGCGACTCGCACATGTCGGCGACGCCGGGGCGCAACGGCTCGAACGACGACTCTCGGACGCCACTGCCCTGCTCGAGCAACAGCGCGAAGAGCGGCTGCAGGCGCTCGATGCGCGGATCGCCGAGTTCGAGTCCGACTTGCGCCGGCGGCTCGAGGAGCTCGGCGCCGACGCCGAGGCTGAGCGGGCCGTTCTCGAGGCGCGGGTGCAGGACCTGATCCGGCGCGTCGACGCTGCCGGCGCTGTACCGCGCGCGCGTTAACCGTTCGCAAACGTTTCGGCGCCAACTATCCGGTGCAGGGTTCGTCGTAGCGAGCACGAACGTACGGACCGCGTGAACGAGATGACGGAGATCGCAGAACCGGAGGTCAGCGAGCGCTCGAAAGTCGAGAGCTGGCGCCTTCACGTCCTGATCGAGGCGGGATATCCCCTCGGGATCGCGGAGCGGCTCGCCGCGAGCGAAGCCGATCTCCACCTCGCCGTCGAGCTCGTGACGAACGGCTGCGCACACGCGACGGCCGCCGAGATCCTGCTCTAGCCCGCATCGCCGCAGTACGCTCCCGGCGTGACAAAGGCCGTGCCGCTCCCGTACGACGACCGCACCGTCTATTCGGTCGGGAGCTTCAACCGCGGAGTCGCCCAATGGCTCGCGCGCCTTCCCACCGTGTGGGTCGAGGGCGAGGTGACCGAGCTGAAGCGGCAGTCGCGCTGGGCAAGCGTGTTCTTCACGCTCAAGGATCCGTCGGACGGGTCATGTCTCCCCGTGCAGATGCCGCGCGGTCAGTTCGACGCGCTCCGCCTCGACCTCGCCGACGGCGAGCGAGTGCAGGTCTACGGCCGGCCGGAGCTCTTCACGCAGAAAGGAGACTTTCGACTCCGCGCCCTCACGATCGAGCGCTTCGGCGTCGGCGCACATCTCGCCGCGCTCGAGCGGCTGAAACAGCGGCTCGCGGCGGAAGGTCTCTTCTCGACCGACCGCAAACGTCCGCTCCCGCTGCTGCCGCGCCGGATCGGCCTCGTGACCGGCACCGATGCAGCCGCAAAGCGCGACGTGATCACGACGATCCACACCCGCTTCCCACCCGCACGTATCCTCGTCGCCGAGACGTACGTGCAGGGATCGCGCGCTCCAGCCGGGATCGTGGCTGCATTGCGCGACGTCGCCGCGCAGCCGGACGTCGACGTAATCGTCCTCGCTCGCGGCGGTGGCAGCTTCGAGGACCTGCTGCCGTTCAGCGACGAACGCGTCGTCCGCGCGATTGCCGCCTGTCCGGTTCCCGTCGTCTCAGCGGTCGGGCACGAGCAGGACACACCGTTGTGCGACCTCGCCGCCGACCTACGCGCTTCGACGCCGACGATGGCGGGAAAGCTCGTCGTCCCGGAGCTCGCTCAATTGTCCGGAAAGCTCGATCGCGCGCGCGACGCGCTCGGCAGCGCCGTTCGACGGACGCTGCAGCGCGACGCGGACCGGTTGACCCGAGCGGGCGAGCGCCTCCGAGCCCTCCCGCGCGCGACACTCGCCCAGCACGCGCAACGGCTCGAGGCGACGCACGAGCGGCTCAGGCCGGCCCCGGCGCTCGCGATCGAGCGGAAGCGGGCGGCGCTCGAATCGAGCGCCGGACGACTGCGTGTGTTGTCCCCTCAGAAAACACTCGACCGAGGGTACGCGATCGTTCGGACGGACACGCGACTCGTGCGAACGACGGCGGACGTCGTGAAGGGTGTGCGCGTCGACGTGCGCGTCGCGGACGGTTCGTTCGGGGCGCGAGTCGAGGACATCGAGCAGTGAGCGGGCCGGAGCCGACGTTCGAGGAGGCGCAGGCCGAGCTCGAGCGCATCGTCGCGCGCCTCGAGCAGGGCCAGGCGCCGCTCGACGAGGCAATCGCGCTCTGGGAGCGCGGGGAAGCGCTGTATGCCTTTTGCCGACGGAAGCTCGACGGCGCGCAAGGGCGTGTCGAGGAGCTAGCGCGTCGCGTCGAGCAGGCGCGACCCGAGCCGGCCTCCTAGCTCGACGAGATCGTGCGCCGCCCGCGCCGGGTCGCCCGAAAGCGCGAGGGTCTCGACGCCGGGGAGCGCCGCCTCGACGATCCCGCCGAAGACGACGCAGGGAACCCCGGCCGCTGCCGACCGCGCTGCCACCTCTGCCGGTGCCTTTCCCTCCGCGCTCGTCGCATCGACGCGACCCTCGCCGGTGATCACGAGGTCATGTCGGCCTGCGTCGAACCCGAGCAGATCGAGCACCGCCGGCGCGCCGGGCACGAGCTTCGCGCCGAGAGCGGCGAGCGCGGCGCCGAGGCCGCCGGCGGCGCCCGACCCCGGGATCGCGGCAAAGGGCGCAAGCCGGGTGGCGGAATAGAAGCGGCGCTCCAGCTCGAGCACGAGCTCGTCGTTCGCGCCTTTCTGCGGTCCGAACGCGCGGGGCGCGGCGTAATAGGTCGTCCGGACGTCGACGAGCACGGTCGTCGGCGCGGGCAACGCGTCCAGCTCGTCGAGCAGCCCGAGCCCGCCGTCCATCGTCGCCGTGCCGCCGAGGCCGATGATCAGCCGCGGCGCGCGGAGCGTGCGCAGGAGCCCGCCGAGGCCTCGACTGCTCGCAGCGAGCGGGTCGAGCCGGGCCGGGTCGAGCGGCAAGACCTCCGCCGCTTCGACGACCATCGCATCCCCACGGCGGCCGACGAGCGCGCTCCGCGGTCTGCCGAACGCGTCGTACACGTCGTAATGACCAACCTCGGTACACAGCGCGGCGATCGTCCCGTCGCCACCGTCTGCGACCGGGAGCATCGCGGCGGCGACGCCCGCGCGCTCGAGCCCGTCGCGCAGCGCCGCGGCTGCCTCGACGTTCGAGAGAACGCCCTTGAGATTAGCCGGGCACGCGAGCGCGCTCGGGCTCCGCACGCTCCTCCAGCTCCGCCGGGTCTGCGTCGCCCATCTCGGCCTGCGCCGCGGAGGGCATCACCCGCAGCATCGCGAACGAGAGGCCCTCGCGTGCGAGGAACAACAACCCGACGCCGACCCCGACGGACGCTTCGATCGCCTGCAGGCCGAAGCCGTACGCGACCCCGTGCGCATACGCGACGCCGTAGCTTGCGTTCAGCGGTGTCGCGATCGCCGCTTGGACGAGACCGACGTTCCCCGGCCAGAGCGGAAAGATCGTCGCGACGTTCATCAAGAGCAGCACGACCGCGGCAGCCGGCACGGGCGCATGGATGTGGAATGCGCGCATCGCCGTCCAGACCGCGAAGAGCTGGCACAGCCATCCGGAGATCTGGAAGAGGATCGCGACCGTGGCGCCGACCGGCGAACGCATCACGCCGAGCCCCTGGCGCGCCATGTGCAGCAAGCGCCGTGCGGCGCCGATGCCGTCCAGCCGCATGCGATGCGGCCGGCTCGCGCTCGCGAGCGCGAAGGTGAAGAGCCCGATCCCGACCCCGACGACGACCAGCAGGCTCGTGATCGCCCACGCCGGGATCTTCGCGGTGCTGACGACGTAGAGAATCAGGAGGAGCACCGGCACGAGGTCGAATACGCGGTGTGCGAACACGGTCCCGACGAGCGTTGCCCACGTGCCGCGCCGGCGCGGGAGCTTCCGGTTCAGAACGGCCACGCGTGCGAGCTCGCCGATCCTTCCGGGCAGCACGGCATTTGCGAAGAGTCCGACCGAAAACGCAGAGAAGACGAGCAGCACGCCCGGATGCGGCGGCTCCATCGCCTGCCGGATCACGGTGCGCCAGGCCATCGCGCGCACGACGACCGAAACGAGGTTGAGCGCAACCGCAACAGCGACCCAGTGCCACTCGACCGTGGTGAATGCGTCGCCGATCGACTTGAGGCTCGGGCCGCGCCACAGCAGCAGGCCGACCACGAGCGCCATGAAGAGAAGAGAGATCGCGAACCGCGCGATGTACGAGCGCGGCAGGGCCGGTTTCGGCAGCCTCACGCGGCCACTGCGTCGTAGATGTCGAGGAGGCGCTGCGCAATCTCGTCCCACGCGTACCGCGTCCGTGCGAGCTCGCGTCCGGCCGCGCCCATCGCTTGACGCCGCGGCTCGTCGGCGAAGAGCTGCTCGACCGCGTCGGCGAGCGCGCCTGCGTCGCCCGGCGGGAACGCCATGGCCGTGTCGGCGGTCATGACATCACGGTAACCCGGAATGTCGGACGCAGCCACCGGCGTCGCACAGGCCATCGCACGGACGAGCACGATGCCGAAGCTCTCGCCCCCGAGCGACGGGGCGACGAGGACCTTTGCCTTGAGCAGCTCCTCGGTGAAGGCCGCCTGGGGCAGGAACCCGACGATGTCGACGCCGTCGTCGGGAATCCGCTGCCGGGTCATCAGGAGCCGGACGGCGAGCGGGTCCGCGCCGCAGATCCGCAGCGTGGCCCCCGTCCGCCGGCGGATCTCCGGCCACGCTTGCAGGAGCACGGGCAGACCTTTACGCGCCTCGTGCCTGCCTGCGAAGACGACGCGATCCTCACGACCGCCCGGATCGGCGTGCGGCGGGATCAAGACTCCGTTCGGCACGATCTCGTACTCACCCGGCAGCCAGCGCGCCGCCGATGCGCGCGCCCGCTCGGAGACGGCGATCCGGCGGTCGAGGCGCTCGGCGAGGAACCCCCACACCGGCGTGGCGATCCGCATCCACCCAAGCCCGCCGTTCGCGTGGAACGTCCCCACCATCGGCGCCGTGCAAAGGGCGAGCGTCGCTGTACAGGGGGTCGGCGTCATCGGCTCGTGCAGATGCACGACGTCGAAGCGCTCGCGCGCGAGCGCCTGCTTGATCCGAAAGACCGAACGTGGGCTGAGGATGATGTTCGGCAGCGTCCCGTTCGCCGGCACGATCACGGAGCGGCCGATCGGAATCACGTCCGGCGGCGGCGAGCCGTGGCGTCCGTGGCGCGGATGGAGAACGCGCGTGAACTGGCCGGGCGGATCGTTGCCCATGATCGTCTTGACCTCGCAGCCGAGGGCCCGGAGAGCGTCGGCCTGAAGCTCCGCGTGCTCCACGACGCCGCCCCAGAACGACCAGGAGTACGGCACGACGATTCCGACCTTCACGACGACCATTATCGTCCGCGCCCCGTGCGCCTCCGCTCGGACCACGACCGCGAGATCGTCCGGCTCGCCCTGCCCGCTCTGGGCGCGCTTGCGGCCGAGCCGCTGTACATCCTCGCGGACACCGCGATTGTCGGGCATCTCGGCCGACCGCAGATCGCAGCGCTCGGGCTCGCCGGGGTCGTGCTCTCCGGCGCCTTCACGGTCTTCAACTTCCTGACCTACGGGACGACAGCCGTCGTCGCGCGGGCCTCCGGCGCGGGCGAGACGGAACGTGCGGCGAGGCTCGCCGCGCAGGCCCTGTGGGTCGCGCTCGGGTTCGGGATCGCGCTGCTCGTGGCAGCGGAGGCGACCGCGGGGCCCCTCCTTCGCGCGCTCGGCGGGCACGGGCGCTCGGGCGCATTCGCGCTCACCTACTTCCGTATCGCGGCGGTCGGTCTGCCGCCGGCGCTGGTCGCGCTCGCGGGCCAAGGCTTTCTGCGCGGGGTCTCGAACCTTCGGCGCCCGCTCGTGATCGTCGTGACGGCCAACGTCGTGAACCTGGTCCTCGAGCTCGGCTTCGTCTACTGGTTTCGCTGGGGCATCGCAGGGTCAGCTGCCGGCACTGCGATCGCCCAGGCCGGGATGGGCGTCGCGTTCACTGCGGAGCTGCTGCGGCCGCCCGCGCATTCGAAGCGACCGAGTGTGCACGCGATCCGACCGATGCTGCGTGTCGGGCGGCAGATCTTCGTGCGTACGACAGCGCTCTACGCGTCGTTCCTCGCCGCCGCATCGATCTGCGCGCGAATGGGCGACGCACAGCTCGGTGCGCATCAGATCGCATCGCAGCTCTTCTTCTTCCTGGCGCTCGTGCTCGATTCGGTCGCAATCGCGGGGCAAGTGCTCGTCGGTCGTGCCCTCGGTGCGGGCGACGGCCAAGCGGCCTACGATTCCGCGCTGCGCATGATCGCGTGGTCGATCGTCGTTGGGGCCCTCTTCGCGGTCGCGCTGCTGCCGCTCGGCGACCTGCTTCCGCGCGCGTTCAGCGGTGACCACTCCGTGCTCGACCAAGCGCGTGCGCTCTGGCCGTATTTCGTGCTGATGCAGCCGCTCGGCGGCGCCGTGTTCGCGCTCGACGGGATCCTCATCGGCGCGAGCGACACCGGTTACCTCATGTGGTCGATGCTTGCTGCAAGCGCAGCGTTCATCACGCTCGCCGTGCTGTCGCTCGAGCTCTCCTGGGGCATCGTCGGCGTCTGGATCGCGCTCGACGTGCTGATCGGCGCAAGGCTCGCGCTCCTCTCTCTGCGCTTCGCCGGGCGCAGATGGGTCGTCGTCGGCTGGGGTTAGACTGATTCGATGGAAGGACTCGCCGAGCTGCATACGCACCTCGGCGGCTCCGTGTCGTCCGACATTCTCTGGACGTTGGCGCACGAGCAGGGAATCGCGCTGCCGGTGAAGGACTACTGGGACTTCGACCGCCTCGTCACCGTGAGCGACCCGCGCGGCGTTCCGAACCTCGACGCACTCGACCACATCTACCACTGGACGGAGCTGATCCAGTCCAGCCCGCTGGCGGTGGAGGTCTCCGTACATGCGGCGATCGGCGGCGCCTACCGCTCGCAGGGGATCACGACGCTCGAGCTTCGGTTCAACCCGATGAAGCGAAACCGCGGCGGCGAGCGCGACCTCGACCACATCATCCTGGCCGCGATCCGAGGACTCGATCGCGCGAGCCTCGAGTATCCACAGGTCGACGCCGGGTTGATCTTGATGATGGATCGCACGTTCACGGAGCGGCAGAACGAGGTGATCGTCGAGAAAGCGATCAGGTGGGCCTCGCGCGGGATCGTCGGCATCGACATCGCAGGGCCGCGGCCCGGCGGAGGTCGGTACGACTATCGGCAGGTGCAGCCGATGGTCGAGGAGGCGCGCGCCGCCGGCCTCGGCGTGACGATCCACGTCGGCGAGGAGGGCGGCAAGCTCGGCCGGGAGGAGATCGGCGAAGTGCTCGACGTCCTGCGACCGGATCGGATCGGCCACGGCATCCTCGCCGCCGGCGACGAGGAGCTCATGCGCGAGCTACGCGACACGGAGGTCGTGCTCGAGATCTGCCCGACGTCGAACTTGCTGACCAAGGCGCTCGCCGACGAGAACGCGGTGCACGACGTCTTTCGCGCCTTCGTCGACTTCGGCGTCCGCTTCACGATCGCAACCGACGGACCGGAGATGATGCGGACACATCTCCGTGACGAGTTCGATCTGCTCTTGCGAATCGGCGCACTGACCCCGGACGAGCTCGAGGACGCAAACGCACGCGGGCATCAGGCAAGCTTCGTCCGCGGCGGGTTCCGAGCGGCGCGCGTGTAGCCCGGGCGAATACTCCCTCCGGCCGATGGTCGCCGCAGTACGCGCGGCGTAGCGTCGCGTGCCATGAGGAGCAAGCGCAGCGACACGGACTTCTCGCTCACGGAGCGGCAGCGCCAGGTGGTCGAGCTGATCGCGCAGGGCTGCTCGAACGAAGAGGTCGGGGAGAGGCTCGGCATTTCCGCGCGAACGGCGAAGGCGCACTGCGACGTGCTCCGCCAGAAGCTCGGAGTGTCGAGGCGGCGGCAGATACCCGCCGCGTTCAGGACGCTCACAGGTGAAGACCCCCTTGCTTGTGAGCTCGCGCCGGTCAGTGTCGGCGCGGTCGGGGGCTGACGGCAACCGCGCTCGGCGCGTGCGCGCCGAGCGCGGGCCCCCCTTGCTCAAGCGACGTGGCATGGTGAAGAATCTGCGGCGAAGGGACGGCAGGCGGGCTGGCGTCGGCCCGGCAGGCGGCTACTGGGTGGTGAGGAGTGGTCACGACGCGGCCGGCGGGGCAGAGCTACATCATCAAGCGGCCCCGCTTGACAAAGTTGTTGGACGAGTCGCAGGCGCGGATCATCCTGCTCTGCGCCCCGGCCGGCTACGGCAAGACAACGCTCGCGCGCGAGTGGGTCGCGACGCGCTCCGAACCCGTCGCTTGGTATCGCGGCGGGCCTGAGATGTTGGATGTGGCTGCGGTGGCGCAGTCGCTTGCGGCCGTATTCACAAGCCTCGGCGTCTCCGAAGGGGCGCTCGAGCGGATCGTGGCGATTGCATCGCGAACATCGAACCCGCACGTCTTGGGACAGGCTCTAGCTGCAGCCCTTCCTAGTTCGCCGGCGATGCTGGTGATCGACGACTATCAGCATGCATCCGACACGGAGTCTGAGCAGCTCATCGCTCGCGTTGCCGACGAGACAACGCTTCGAATAGTCATAACCAGTCGCACAAGGCCCTCATGGCTAACGCCCCGTATGTGCGTCTACGGCGATGCATACGTCATCGGCCCAACAGAACTCGCCTTCACAGATGACGAGGCGCGCGAGGTGCTTCGGTCCCGAGACGCACCCACTGCGGAGCGCGTGGTCAGCCAGTCGGCAGGTTGGCCTGCGGTGATCGGTCTAGCTGCGCAAGGTACTAGAAGCGTCAGTTTAAGCGGCGCTCGGCTTCCGTCGGAACTCTATGACTACATCGCGGAAGATCTCTTTGGCGAAGTCCCTGAGGAGCTTCGGCGCGCCCTCTACCTTCTCGCGATGGCGGGTGATGCAGTTCACACTCATGCCGACCAGCTCACGGAAGCGGCTCGTAAGGGATTCGCCACTCGCGGCCCGCAAGGCGAAGCTGAGCTTCATCCCTTGCTCAGAACGTTCTTGCTGGTGAAACTCGGCGAACTCACGCACGAGGAGCGCGATTCCATCATGGTTGAGGCCCTCGCCAGTCTGCAGCGCGAGCATCGCTGGGACGAAGTGCTTTACGTACTAAGCGAGTTTCCGAACCCTCGGCTGGCGGAGGCAATTCTCGAAGACGCAGCCCCAGAACTCGTCGAGACTGGTCGGCTGACAACCATCAAGCACTGGCTTCAGTTAGTCCCGTCATGTCACGCAAACCCGCGGCTTCTCTTAGCGCGGTCGGAGATCGCGCTAAGAGAAGGGTCGAACGTTGAAGCACAGGCACTAGCAGAGCGCGTGACGGAACTATCCCCGGTCGACGAACTAAAAGCGCGCGCTCATCTTGCCGCCGCCCGAGCGGCGCATCTTGCTGGAGACGATCAGGCTGCTCGGCGTAACGCGGCAACAGCACGCGACTTGCGAGCCCCGCTCGATGTGCATCTGGCCGCACAGTGGCTACAATTCCTACAGGCGTTTGAATCGCAGGATGGTGCCGCGCCCAAGATTCTCGCCGAACTCGAACGCGTCAGAGAACCTGGTGCCGAGCACGCGCTGCGATTACGGCAGTCCCGAGCGTTCCTCGCGTTAGAGACTGAAGGAGCGGTGGGCAAGGCAGTACGCGAGCTGGAGCTTACGGAACCGTTACTGAGCGCGGTATCCGATCCAATCGCCCGGTCGAGCTTCTGGAACCTGTACTCGTCTGCGCGCCTGTACGCCGGCGACTACGCGCGCGTGGTCGATCTCACGGAAAGACAACTTGGCGAAGCAACGTCAGCTGGACTTTCGTTTGCGGCAGATCACGGTCGAACCACACGCGCAGCTGCGTTGATCGGGTGTCGCGAACTGGGCGCGGCGCGCAGACTGCTAGAGGGCCTGGAACGTTCCGCCAGCGTGTCTTCATTCGTCACCGTTCAGGTTCAACTGCGACTATCCCGGCTGCGCGCAACCATCGGGGATATCGAGGGCGCGTGCAGGCTTCTGCAATCACCCATTCCGGTTGACATCCCGCCTGCGATGCGCGGCGAATGGTTGGCAACGCGCGCGCTCTATGAAGCCGGGCTCGGCCATGCTAGGAAGGCACGTGAGTCTGCGGACGATGCTCTGTCGGTATCCCGCTACGTTGATGCTGTTCACCTTTCGCAGCTAGCGAGTGCAGTAGTCCGAACGAACACGTCGTCTTCGCGCACGGCGATCGGCGAGGTGATTAGGACGGTTCGCGACCTTATCGGGAAAGGACATGCGGACGCGGTCGTAATCGCTTGCCGCGTATGTCCGGCGATCGTCCGCGTCGCGGCTGACGACAAGTCGCTAGCGTCGAGTCTGATCGCCATACTGACCGTGTCTCGCGACTTTGACATCGCTCGGATCGCCGGGCTTGAGATGCCTCGGAAGCGAAACGTTCGTAGGAGTCTCTCAATGCGCGAGCGCGAGGTGCTCGAGCTAATCGGCCAAGGACTCAAAAACAGAGAGATCGCGAAGGCACTGTTCATTAGCGAATCGACAACTAAGGTTCACGTTCGACACATTCTTGAGAAGCTTGGTGCGCGGAGTAGGACGGAGGCCGTCCGAGCCTTGCGCGATGTCGACTAGGCAGATACCGCGGCACGAGAAACCGCAGCCGCTGCAAGATCCTCTGCCAAGGTGGCCCGGGCTCTCCTCTTAGAACGCCGGGAGCCAATGGCAAACTCCTCGCTAATCCCCATGCGGTACTCCTCCGTTGAGGAGGTCAAGACCGCCTCGAAGGCCGCAACCACTGCGGTGTCGAATTGACTTTCAACCGCCTGTGCCAACCTAAGACGGGCGACTCGGCTCGGCATGGCATCTCGATACGGGCGATCGGAAGTCATGGCGTTATACGCGTCGGCGACAGCGATAATACGAGCAAGTGGCGGGATCTGCGGCCCGACTAGGCCATCCGGATAACCGTTTCCGTCGACACGCTCGTGGTGATGTCGGACGATCGACGAGATCTCAGCGTAATCCGGGACGTTCTTGAGGATTCGTTCGCCGATCACGGAGTGTTGTTCCATTTGACGACGCTCTTCAAGCGACAGAGCGCCCGGCTTCTCGAGCAAACCAGCGGGAAGGCCGATCTTCCCGACGTCGTGGACGAGGCCGCAGAGATGTACGAGTTCTTGCTCGTCCTTGGTCAGGCCCATCCGCGCCGCAATGTCGCGCGCATAAACCGCGACAGCCGCCGAGTGACCCGCTGTGTAGCGGTCGCGCGCATCAAGAGTCGCAACGAGTGCCGTCGCAAATGACAGGTTTGCTCGTGCTAGCCGTTCGTTCGCGGCTCCGAGCGCCTCGGCCGTATCTCTTTGTTGTCGATAGAGCAGAAGCAGTCTGTGAGCGGCCACAGCGGGAATAGCGAAGAGCGCAACGCTCCACGGCGAAATGCGTTCATAGCAGTATGCGAGGACAGCGATCAGCGGCGCCTGAATGGGCAAACTACCCAGCAGGGCCGGCGCGACCGATTTCGCCGAATCCGTCCACCGGCCAGTACCACGAAGTGCGGGCGCAACAAGTGTTAGGGAAACGCCCATGAGATTTTCGACCACGAACGCGGCCGTGACCGCGGCGACGAGCGACCAGAAGCCAGCTGCCACGCCTCGCGTTACGGCCACGGCGGTAAGCCCAACCGTTCCAGAGACAATGACGCGGATCGCCGTCCAGGTGAGCCAACGGAGATGGGGCTGATCTCCATCGCGCCGCGGAAGATCGGCTAGGAGGCCGACCCCACCGACAACTACCGCCGCGACTGGTCCGAACACAACTGCCGCAAACAAACAGACGAGGGAGGCCACGGAAACTTCGATCGCCGGTGAAAGCCTGATGCTCTCGTGCTCGGCGGCGAGGGCAACGGCCGCGAGCAAGACAACCGGGAAAGGGTTGCCGAGCCTGTAGTCGCTTGCAGCAAGTCCGGTGCACATCGCCGCTCCGCCAACGACAAGCGTCAAAACCCACGCCAGTAGCGCCAACTGTCGGCGGTTTGCCTCTTTGAAGTTGGATCCGGCCTCTATTGAAAACTCACCCAAAAGGGGTATATCCTCGCTTTTGCCGTCAGTTCCCAACCGGAGGAGACCCCGGTGCGTAAGCAGCTTGCGACGATGGTCGCCCGTGCGGCGGTCGTCGGAAACGTGAAAGGCTGGTAGAGCCGTCACACTCTCCGTTTTCCACAAGTTTGTGGGCATCCCTCACTAGGGGGATTTCCACAGGCCGTGGAAAACGGTGAGCCCTGGCGAGTCGTCGGCCGTCGGGCGGGGGGAGACCCGGCGGGCCGGCGGCTGAGTCACAGGGTTGTCGACAGGCGTTCTCCACAGCCCGCCGACGCGGCGGGGCCGGGCACACGCGCGTCGGGAAACCGCGCGCTCCCTGGCAGAACGCTCTAACCGATGATGCCGCGGCGGAAGCCGACGGCCACGGCATGCGCCCGGGAGCGCGCCTGCAGCTTTGCGAGGAGATGCCGGACGTGCGACTTCACCGTCTCCTCCGAGAGGAACAGCCGCTGTCCGATCTCGCGGTTGACGAGGCCGTCCGAGATCAGCTGGAGCACCTCGATCTCCCGCATCGTGGGCTCCTGCTCGAGCTCGCGCAGCGGCCCCTGGAACGGAATCACCTCCGCCCCGGTGGCGGTGCGCCGCCGGGCGGCGACCTCCTCGAAGCGACGCGAATGGTCCGCGTAGCGATTCAGTATCTCCTTGCGCTCGGCAGCGTCCACGCGGTGGGTATCGGCCGCCGCCGAGACCCTCTTTAGCGGGACGTCCTACCTCAATCCAGGGATTGCCCCTCCCCCACCGGATGGGACTCCCCCGCCGAATCGCGTGGCAGCGCGTCGTCGTCGGCGGCGTGGGGACTCCCGGGCGCGGCGTGCAACGCCGCGAGCGTCGCCGCATCGACGTTCAGCGGGTGGTGGCACGCGGCGAGGTGGCCGTTGCCGTAGTCGGCGAGCGGAGGCTCGACCTCGCGGCAGACCTCGGTCGAGTAACGGCAGCGGGGATGGAAGCGGCAGCCGCTCGGCGGATTGATCGGTGAGGGGACATCGCCCTCGAGCACGATCCGCTCGCGCTTCCGGGCGAGGTCCGGGTCGGGCACGGGCACGGCGGAGAGCAGCGCCTCGGTGTAGGGCATGATCGGCCGCTGGTAAAGCTCCTCCGCCGGGGAGAGCTCGACGAGCTTGCCGAGATACATCACCGCGATCCGGTCGCTCACGTGGCGGACGACGCCGAGATCGTGCGCGATGAAGATGTAGGTCAGCTGGAACTCGTCCTGCAGGTCCTCGAGCAGGTTCAGCATCTGCGACTGGATCGAGACGTCGAGCGCCGACACGGGCTCGTCGGCGACGATCAGCTTCGGTCGGAGCGCGAGCGCGCGCGCAATCCCGATCCGCTGCCGCTGGCCGCCGGAGAACTCGTGCGGGAAGCGGTTGTAGTGCTCGGGCGAGAGACCGACCGTCGCGAGCAGCTCCTCGACCTGCTTCTTGCGAGAGCCCTTGTCGCCGATCGAATGGATCTTCAGCGGATCGCCGATGATCGACCCGACGCGCTTGCGCGGATTGAGCGACGCGTACGGATCCTGGAAGACCATCTGCATCTCGCGGCGCAGGGGGCGCAGCCGCCGCGTGCCGAGCCGCTCGATCTGCCGGCCGCGAAAGCGAATCTCTCCCTCGGTCGGCTCGAGCAGCCGGACGATCGTGCGCCCGAGCGTCGACTTCCCGCACCCGGACTCGCCGACGAGTCCGAGCGTCTCGCCCTCCTGCACCTCGAGGCTCACGTCGTCCACGGCGTGGACACGGGCGACCTCGCGCTGCAGGACGCCTTTGCGAATCGGGAAGTACTTCTTGACGTGCCGCACCTCGATCAGCGGCGCGGCGCCGTTCGTGCTCACGCGGCCTCCGTGGTCGCGCCGCTGATCGTGTCGTCGCGGTGCGTTCGCTTGTAGTCGACGTCGAGCCAGCAACGGTCGAGATGGCCCGGCGTCTCGACGCGGTTCTCGAGCGCCGGCTCCTGCTTGCATTTCTCGAACGCGTGCGGACACCGAGGCCGGAACTTGCAGCCCTCGGGCAGCGTAATCAGCGAGGGCGGGGCGCCTTTGATCGTGTGGAGCCGATCGGGCCGCGGACGGTCGAGACGCGGAATCGACCCCAGCAGCCCCCACGTGTACGGCATCTGGGGGTCGTAGAACACGTCGCGTGTCTGGCCGCGCTCGACGACGCGACCCGCGTACATGACGAGGATCTCGTCGGCGAGATCGGCGACGACGCCGAGGTCGTGTGTGATCATGATCACCGCGGAGTTGAAGTCGTCCTTCAGCTTCGCGATCAACTCGATGATCTGCGCCTGGATCGTCACGTCGAGCGCGGTCGTCGGCTCGTCGGCGATCAGGATCGACGGGTTGCACGAGAGCGCCATCGCGATCATCGCGCGCTGGCGCATCCCTCCGGAGAACTGGTGCGGAAAGTCGTCGACGCGCGACTCCGGATTCGGTATCCCGACCTGCCGGAGCAACTCGACCGCGCGCCGGTGTGCCGTCCGCTTGTCGACCGACTCGTGCGCCCGGATCGCCTCGACGATCTGCTCGCCGATGCGGTAGACCGGGTTCAACGACGTCATCGGGTCCTGGAAGATCATCCCGATCTCGTTGCCGCGGTAGTTCTGCATCTCCGTGTCCGAGATCTCGAGCAGGTCGCGGCCCTGGTAGGCCACTCGACCGCCGAAGCGCGCGTTGATCCCGCGCGTGAGGCCCATGATCGTCATCGCGGTCACGCTCTTCCCGGAGCCCGACTCACCCACGATGCCGAGGACCTTGCCGCGGTCGAGCTCGAAGGAGACGCCGTCGACGGCGCGCACGATGCCGTCCTCGGTCGCGAAGTTGACCGAGAGGTCCTCGACCTCGAGCAGGCGCTCAGCCATCAGGTGGGACGGATCCGCGGGTCGAGATAGGCATAGAAGAGGTCGACGAGGACGCTGAAGATGACGATGAAGAACGCGCCGTACATCGTCACGCCCATGATCGGCGGCAGGTCGAAGTTGTTGATGCTCTGGGCTGCGTACTCGCCGACTCCGTGCAGGTCGAAGACGGATTCGGTCAGGATCGCGCCGCCGCCGAGCACGGAGGCGAAGTCGAGGCCGAAGAGCGTCACGATCGGGATCAGCGAGGTGCGGAGGACGTGGCGGCGGAGGATCCGGGTCCAGGAGAGGCCCTTCGCCTTCGCGGTGCGCACGTAGTCCTCGTTGATCGTGTCGAGGATGTTCCCGCGCAGCACGCGGCCGTAGAAGCCGATGAAGAGAACGGCGAGGACGAGCCACGGGAGGATCAGGTGGTAGATCCACTGCAGTGGGTTCGAGACGAGCGGAACGTACTCACCGTCGGGGAAGACGGACGCGTTCTCGGCGAGGTAGTAGCGGCAGACGATGCCGAGCCAGAAGACCGGCATGGAGATCCCGATCAAGGCGAGCACCGTGATCGTTCGATCCGACCACCTCCCCGCCTTCACGGCCGAGATCACCCCGACGAGGATCCCGAAAGAGAGCCAGATGATCGCAGCCCCGATGCACAGCGAGAACGTCGCCGGAATGTCCTGCCAGATCTGCGAGACCACCGGCTGCTGCGTCGTGTAGGACACGAGCTTGTTCGTGAACATCCGCTCCATCAGCTTCCAGTACTGCACGTAGAACGGCTTGTTGAAGCCCCACTGGCGCTCGACGTTCAGCACGAGCTGCGGATTGGCGTTCTTGCCGGCGATGCGCTCGGCGGTTCCGCGCGCGCCGCCGCCGGGCGCGATGATGAAGATCACGAAGACGATGAAGGTGACGGCGACGCAGACGAGGGCCGCGCCGATCAGACGTCTGACGAAGAACGCGGCCATCAGTGCTCGACGCGCACCTTCGCGCGCGGATCGAGAGCATCGCGTAGCCCGTCCCCGAAGACGTTCAGCGAGAGCACCGTCAGGACGATCGCGATGCCCGGCGCGAGGGCGAGCATCGGCCGGGTCACGATCAGCTCCTGTCCCTGTGCGATCAGCTTGCCCCACGACGGCGTCGGGTCCTGCACGCCCGCGCCGAGGTAGGAAAGGCCTGCCTCGAAGACGATGTTGTTCGCGATGATCAGCGTGAAGAAGACGAGGATCGAGCTCGCGATGTTCGGCAGCAACTCGGAGAACATGATCCGGAACGCGCTCGCGCCCTGCGAGACGGACGCCTCGATGAACTCCTTCTCGCGCAGCGAGAGCACCTGGCCGCGCAACGGCCTGCCGACGTACGGGATCAGCACGTAGGAGATGACGAGCAGCGGGATCCAGAGGCTGCCGCTCTGGATGTTGAGCCCGAAGTGATGGAAGCCGTTGATCGCGAGCGCCGAGCCGAGCGCGATTCCGAGCAGCAGCACCGGGAAGGCGTAGAAGAGGTCGAAGAAGCGCGTGATGATGAAGTCGATCCAGCCGCCGAAGTAGCCCGCGAGCAGCGCCAGCACGACTGCGACGAAGACGCAGATCGCGGACGAGCCGATGCCGACGATCAGCGAGTTGCGGCCTCCGTAGAGGAGGCGAACCGCGATGTCGCGGCCGAGCGTGTCGGCTCCGAGGACGTACTTCCCCCCGGCGTTGAACCACTGCGGGCCGATCGGCACCGACGCGACGAGCTTCCCGTTGATCACGCCGCCCTGTGAGACGACCTGCAGCTTCTTCCCGTTGACCGTGACCGTGTCGAGGATGTGTTCGTCGTACGGGCCTGTGTGAGCGACGTGGTTGGCGTACAACGGCGCCGCCATGCACGCCGCGACGACGACGATGAACAGCCCGAGTGCAGCGAACGCGAAGTAGTTCCGGCGCAGCCGCCGCCAGGCGAGATACCACGGGCTGCGGCCGCGGATCGCCTGACCGCCGCCTTCGGCCGCCGCAAGCTCTGCGGCGGTGTCGAGCGTGAACTCGCTCTCAGCCTGTTGTGCCACTCACCATCCTCTCCGAAGGCGACCGGGGGCGCCGCAGTCGGCGCCCCCGGTAGTGAGTCACGCGAGCGGATCTACTTCTTGCAGATCGTCGCGAAGTCGAACTGGTAGTTGACGTTGAACACGTAACAGCTGAGGTCCATGTCGGAGTTGAACGTGTCGATGCCCTGCTGGTTGATGTACGGAGCCCACGGAGCCTGCTGCATGACCTGCTTGTCGAGCGCCGCCCATTCGGAGTTGACCTTCGAGCTCAGGGTCGGCTCCTTCTTCAGCGCGTCGATCTTCGCGTTCACCGTGGGATCGTTGAAGTTCGCGTAGTTGTTGTTGTGCGTCTGCGTGATGCGCTCGCCGTTCAGGAGCACGTCGAACCAGTCGAGCGGGTGCGGATAGTCCTGGAACCAGTCGGCGAAGCCGATCTGCGCATGCGTCGCCTGGTTTCCGACGGTCGTCCAGTAGACGGCCGCATGGATCTCCTTCAGCTTCGCCTTCATCCCGATCTGGTTCAGGACGGTCTGGAGGTACTGGGCCGCCTCCGGCGCGCGGCGCGACTCGTTGTCGTCCGTCCAGATCGTGACGTTTGCACCCGTGGCGCCCGCGGCTTTGATCAGCTGCTTCGCCTTGGCGACGTTGTAGGGGTAGAGCGTGTGCTTCTTGTACTGCGGATACGTCGGCGGCAGGATGTTCTCCGTCGGCGTCGCGAGGCCCGCGTAGATGCGCACCAGCGCCTCGCGGTTGATCGCGTAATTGACCGCCTGCCTCACCTTCACGTTGTTGAACGGCGCCTCGCGCGTGTTCATGAAGAAGTAGAAGGTGTTCGCGGGCGTATAGATCTTGATCTGGTTCGAGTACTTGCTCTGCAGCTCGGCCAGACGATCGTTCGGCGGCTGGTAGAAGTCGTAGTCGTACTGACCCTTGAGCGTGCCGGTGAGCGCGACCCCGGCGTCGCCGAGGATCGAGATCGTCATCTTGTCCGGGTTCCCCTGCGGAACGTTCCCGTCGAACATGCTCGCGTCGAAGTCCGGGTTGCGGACGAGGATGACCGATTTGTTCGGCTTGTAGCTCTGGATCATGTACGGGCCCGTCGACGGCAAGGGCGTCGTCGACTGGTCCTTGTTCGGGGAGCCCGCCGGCACGAGCGCCGCGAACTCGGTGGCCATCACGTACTCGAAGTCGCCTTCGGGCTGCTTCAGATGGATCGTGATCGTGCCGGTCTTGTCGTCGGCGGTGATGCCGCTGATCGTTCCCTTGCCGGTCTTCGCGATCTGGTCGGTCCCCACGATGTTCCCGAAGAACCCGACACCCGGCGAGTTGACCGCATAGTCGCGCTCGATCGTCGCCGGAAAGTCACTCGCCTTGACGGGTGTTCCGTTCGAATACTTGAGCCCCTTCCGCAGCGTGAACGTGTACGTCTTGCCGTCGGACGAGACCTTCGGCAGGCTCTGCGCGAGATACGGCACGAGCGTCGCGCCGTCCGGCCCGTTCACGTGCTTGTAGCCGAGCAGGGGCAGGTAGACGTTCCACATGATCGACCACCCCTGCACCGTGTACGACAGGCTCGGGTCGAGGAAGTCGATGCCCGTGTCGTAGGCGATGCGGAAGTTCGGGAATGTCTTCCCGGTCGAGGACGTCGTGGTGCCCGAACTCGAGGTGCTGGAGTTGTTGTTGCCGCTGTTGCTGCTTCCACCACCGCAGCCGGCCGCGACGAGCGCGAGGGCGGCGGCGGAGGTTGCGGCAACTAGCCACAGCCCCCGGTTTCTGATCAAGTCGGTACCTCCCGGTCTTTGGTTCGCTGACGCGGCGCAAACCCCCGCGCCTGGCGCGGATGCATTCTTCCAGACGCCCGACGCGGGAAGCTAGTTAGAACCGAGGAACCCGCGTCGGCGGCGGGCAACTCGCCGCCACTGGCAATCGAACGTATGTTCGCCTACGCTTGCGGGCATGCAGCTGAGGCTCGACGCCGCCGACCGCCTGGTGGAGCTCGTCGAGGAGCGCCGCGGACCGGTCGTCGCGGACGAGGCGGCGCGGCGGCTCTTCGCGCTGCGCGCGGCTCCGGTCGCGCTCGCGCGCGCACTGCTTGCCGACGTCGTCGCTGCCGACTCGCGACTCGCATGGGCGGGCGACGCCGTCTCGCTGGCGCGTCCTCTCGGCGCGGATCTCCTGCTCGAGGACGCGACGTACGTCGTGGTCGATCTCGAGACGACCGGGCTGCGGCCGGTAAGCTCCCAGATCTGCGAGATCGGGGCGGTCAAGATCGCGCGGTTCGAGATCGTCGACGAGTTCGCCACGCTCGTCGATCCGCGTGTCCCGCTCGGCGCCGCCGTGTCGGCGCTCACCGGGCTCACCGACCGCCAGCTGCGCGGCGCGCCCGCGGCGTCCGTCGCCGTTCGCCGGTTTCTCGCCTTCGCGGGTGATGCAGTCCTCGTCGCGCACAACGCGCGCTTCGATCTCGCGTTTCTCGACCGCGAGACCGAGCGGCTGACCGGTCTGCGCCTCGCCGCCCCGGTGATCGACACGGTCGCGCTCGCACGGCGCGTTCTCGCGGGGAGGGTGCCGCGCGCGAGCCTCGCTCAGCTCGCGTACTTCTTCGGCACGTCGGTCGAGCCCTGTCACCGTGCGCTGCCCGACGCGCAGGCAACCGCCGAGGTCTTGCTCGCACTCCTCGGTCTCGCCCAGGAGCGCGGCGCGCGCACCGTGGCCGACGCCGTCGCGCTTGCGGCGACGCGGACACGCCGCGTCTTCGACAAGCGCGAGCTCGCCTACGGCGCTCCGACGCGCCCGGGTGTCTATCTCTTTCGCGACCGCAACGACGAGGTGCTGTACGTCGGCCGTGCACGAAACCTGCGCAGCCGATTGCGTTCGTACTTCCGCTCCGAGCGGCAGCGTCCGCAGGTCGAAGCTGCGCTCGCAGCGGTCGAGCGCATCGAGTGGCACGTCGTGGGCTCGGAGCTCGAGGCCGCACTGCTCGAGCTGCGCTTGATCCGCGAGCTGCGGCCGCCCGCGAACGCGCAGACGGCGCGCGCGGATCGCTACGTCTGGCTTCGCCGCCGCGGCGACTCGGTCGTCGCGTCGACGCACGAGACCGCGGTCGGGCCGATCCGCTCGCGTCGGCGGGCGCAGCTGGCCGCACGCGCACTCCGCCCGGAGGAGCTCGAACGTCCGTCGCTCGCGCTTCCGCGGGTGCGCCGGCGGCTCGCCGAGCTTACGGACGCGCAACGCTACGAGGACGCCGCGCGGCTCCGCGACCGGCTGGAGGCGCTCGAGCGCGTCTGCCGCGAGCTCGAGCGGTTCGCGCGGCTGCGGATGGTGCAGCGGTGCCTGCTGGCGCCGGGCGTGGAGCCCGGCCACGTGCGGGCGGTGTTCGTCAGCGGCGGCCGCCTCGCCGCCGCGCGGACGCTGCCGCCCGGCGGCGGCGCGCATCTCGAGATCGAGGCAGGCCTTGCCGCGTGCAGACATACGCCCGCGTCGGGAACCGCAGCCGATCTCGAAGAGCTCGTCCTGATCGGCACCTTCCTGCGACGCCCACCGCCCGAGCTCCGGATCGTCCCGCTCGAGAAGGACGCGATCCTCGGAGCCATGTCCCGGTGCCAGGCACCGGGACGTGTCGGCAAGAGACCAGGCGGGGCCGGCCCGCGTTCCGCGGGCCTGGACCCCGAAGAAGCGACGCTTTTTTAGGCGGCGACGTGGATCAGGTCGCGCAGCGCGCCGAGGCGCGCGAGCGCCTGACCCTCGAGCTGGCGGACGCGCTCGCGCGTCAGATCGAGCTCGTGGCCGATCGCCTCGAGCGTCCACGGCTCGCCCTCGAAGCCGAAGCGCAGCTCGAGGATCCGCCGCTCGCGCTCGGGCAGCGCGTCGAGCGCCCGGCGCACGCCCTGGCGGCGGAGCGACTCCTCGGCTTCCTCGAACGGGTCGGCGGCCTCGCGGTCGGCGAAGAGATCGCCGAGCTCGCCCTCGTCGTCTGCGCCGACCGTCTGGTTCAGCGAGACCGATGCGTGCGCAGCCGACATCGCCTCGTCGACATGCTGCATCGGCAGCCCGGTCGCCTCCGCGAGCTCTTCCTTCGTCGGCTCGCGACCGAGCTCGACCTCGAGCCTCCGCGCCGCACGCGAGAGCTTCTGCTGGCGCTCGACGACGTGCACCGGCACGCGGATCGTGCGCGCATGGTTCGCGACGGCCCGCTGGACGGACTGTCGGATCCACCAGGTCGCGTAGGTCGAGAACTTGAACCCGCGGCGCCAGTCGAACTTCTCGACTGCGCGGTTCAGCCCGAGGGTGCCCTCCTGGATCAGGTCGAGGAACGGCACGCCGAGCCCGCGGTAGCCCTTCGCGATCGAGACGACGAGCCTGAGATTCGACTCGATCATCCGGCGTTTCGCGCGCTCGTCGCCGCGCTCGATCTGCTTCGCGAGCATCACCTCGTCCGCGGCCGTGAGCAGCTTGTGACGGCCCACGTCGGCGAGGAAGAGCTGCAGGCTGTCGGCCGCGCCGGTGGCGGCCGCAGCAGCCTCGGCGGCGGCGATCTCCGCCTCCTTCTCCTTTTCCTTTTCCGCCTCGATGGCGGGCGTCGAGATCTCGAGGCCGATCTTCTCGAGCTCCGCGGTCAGCTCCTCCACATCCTCGTCCGTGAGGTCGAGCTCGACCGCAAACGCCTCGAGCTCCGCCGGCTCGAGGTAGCCGCGCTCCTGCGCAGCCTCGACCATCGTGCGGGCCTGATCGGTCTCGAGCAATTCGTGCAGCTGGTTCTGCGTCAGGGTCTACTCAGTCCTTTCGGTGCTGCGTCGAGGCCGCAGGCGGCCTTCTCACTGTAGGAGTCAAATCCTGCGGTTGCCAGGGGAAACGTCTGTGGCGCCTCGGTGATTCCGTCTGCGGCGGAAATGGCGGTGTTAGGCGCGCGTCAGCTGATCCCGACGTGCACATTCTACGACGTCGATCGGCTGGGAAAAGTTGAACCGTCAGGCCTTGCGCCGGCGGGACGGGGCCCGCTTTTTGGCCGGCCCCCGCGCGCGGCGGTCGGCGAGCAGCTCGATCGCCCGATCGAGCGTGATCGCCTCGGGATCGTCGCTGCTGCGCAGGCTCGCGTTCGTCTCGCCGTCCGTGACGTATGGCCCGAAGCGCCCGGACTTGACGACGATCGGCTTGCCGCTGACCGGATCGGCGCCGATCTCCTTCAGCGGCGTCGCCGCCTGCCGCTGCCCTCGGCGCTGACGCGGCTGCGCGAGGAGGGCGAGCGCCCCCTCCAGCGTGACGGTGAAGATCTGCTCCTCGCTCTCGAGCGACCGCGACTCCTTGCCCTTTTGGACGTACGGCCCGTAGCGGCCGTTCCGCGCCGTCACCTCCTCGCCGTCGTCGAGCCCGACCACGCGCGGTAGCGACAGCAGCTGCAGGCCCTGCTCGAGGGTGATCGTGTCCGGCGACATCGATTTGAAGAGGGAAGCCGTCCGGGGCTTCTGCTTCGTGCCGTCGTCCTGCACCTCGGTCACGTAGGGGCCGTAGCGCCCCGTCCGAACGACGATCTCGCGTCCGGTCTCGGGGTCGACCCCGAGCGGCCGGTCGCCCGACGGCTGGGCGAGCAGCTCCTCGGCCTTCTCGATCGTCAGCTCGTCGGGTACGACGTCGGCCGGCACGTTCGCGCGCCTGCCGTCGCGCTCGAGATACGGCCCGTAGCGCCCGACGCGGAGGACGATCCCGTTGCCGAGCTCGATCGAGTTGATCTCGCGAGCGTCGATCGCGCCGAGGTCGGAGACGAGCTCCTGCAGTCCTTCGTCGCCGTCCTCGCCGAAGTAGAAGCGGCGGAGCCACTCCAGCCGGTCCTGCTCGCCGGCGGCGATCCGGTCGAGGTCGTCTTCCATGGACGCGGTGAAGCCGTAGTCGACCAGGCGGCCGAAGTGCTCCTCGAGCAGGTTGACGACCGAGAACGCGAGAAACGACGGCACGAGCGCCGTTCCCTTCTTGAAGACGTAGCCGCGGTCGAGGATCGTGCCGATGATCGACGCATACGTCGAGGGACGGCCGATCCCGAGCTCCTCGAGCGTCCGCACGAGCGTCGCCTCGGTGTAGCGCGGCGGCGGGTTCGTCTCGTGGCCCTGCGGCTCGAGCTCGACGAGCTCGACTGCGTCGCCCTCCGCGAGATTCGGAAGCCGGCGCTCGTCGTCTTCGCTCTCCTCCGTGTCCCGCCCCTCCTCGTACGCAGCGAGGAAGCCGCGGAACGTGATCACGGTTCCGGACGTGCCGAACTCGGCGCGCTCTCCCTCGGACGAGGTGCCGGCGATCCGCAGCGAGACCGTCTGGCCGGCCGCGTCTTTCATCTGCGACGCGTTCGTGCGCATCCAGATCAGCTCGTACAACGCGAGCTCGTCGCGATTCAGCTCGCGGGAGACATCCTTCGGGGTACGGAACGTGTCGCCCGCCGGCCGGACCGCCTCATGGGCCTCCTGTGCGTTCTTCACCTTGCGCTCGTACCGCCGCGGCGCGTCGGGAACGTAGTCGGCGCCGTAGAGGTCGCGGGCCTGGGCACGCGCGGCGGTGAGCGCCGACTCCGACAGCGTCGTCGAGTCGGTTCGCATGTAGGTGATGTAGCCGTTCTCGTAGAGTCGCTGCGCGATCCGCATCGTCGTCTGGGCAGAGAAGCGCAGCTTTCGGCTCGCCTCCTGTTGCAGCGTCGAGGTCATGAACGGAGCGCTCGGGCGGCGCGAGTACGGCTTGCGCTCGACGCGGGCGACGCTGAACGACGATTGCTCGAGCCGCGACGCGAGGCCGCGTGCACCATCCTCGTCCAGCTGCAGCGCCTCCGGATTGCGGAGCTCGCCGTCGTTCCCGAAGTCGCGGCCGAGCGCGACCCGCCTGCCGTCGACGGAGACGAGGCGCGCCTGGAACGATTCCGGATCGAACGTCGCCTCGATGTCCCACCACGATGCGGCCCGGAACTTCATCCGCTCGCGCTCGCGCTCGACGACGAGCCGCGTCGCGACCGACTGCACGCGACCGGCGGAAAGCCCGCGTGTGATCTTCTTCCAGAGAACGGGCGAGACCTCGTAGCCGTACAGCCGGTCGAGGATGCGCCTGGTCTCTTGCGCGTCGACGAGCCGCTCGTCGATCTCCCGCGTTTCGCCGAGCGCGCGGCTGATCGCCTCCTTCGTGATCTCGTGGAAGACCATCCGCCGCACCGGCACCTTCGGCTTCAGCACCTCGAGCAGATGCCAGGCGATTGCCTCGCCTTCGCGGTCCTCGTCCGTCGCGAGCAGGAGCTCGTCCGAGGAGCGCAGCAGCTTCTTCAGCTCGCTGACCTTCTGCTTCTTCTCGGGATCGACGATGTAGAGCGGCGCGAAGCCGCGCTCGATGTCGACCCCGAGCCGCGCCCACTTCTCCTTCTTGTACTCCTCGGGGATGTCGGCCGCGCGCTCCGGGAGATCGCGAATGTGGCCCACGCTCGACTCGACGACGAAGTCGTCGCCGAGGTAGCCCTTGATCGTCCGCGCCTTCGCAGGCGACTCGACGATCACGAGGCGCTTGTGCTTTTCCCGGGTAGCCACCGGCGGGTCACGATAGCGAGGGCGCTCGAAGGTTGAATATCGGCCGATGCGCCCCAGTGCCCTCTACAACCTGATCGCCGCGCTCTCGGCTCCGGCCCTGTACGGCGTGTATCGGCTGCGGGTCCGCGGCCGCGAGAACCTGCCCGGGGACGGCGGCTTCGTCCTCGCCTGCAATCACGTCTCGAGCTTCGACCCGTGGCCGCTCGGGCTCCCGCTCTGGCCGCGTCGCTTCCTCCGCTTCATGGCGAAGTCCGAGCTCTACTGGTGGCCGCTCTCGCTCGTGCTGAACGGCGCAGGTGCCTTTCCGGTGCACCGCGGACAGCGGGACACCGTGGCGATCGAGACGGCCGTGCGGCTCGCACGTGAGGGGAACGTGATCGCGATGTTCCCGGAGGGCACGCGCAGACGGAAAGGCCTGGCCAAGCGGCACGAGGCGCGACCGCGCTCCGGCGCCGCGCGCATCGCGCTCGAGGCAGACGTACCGCTCGTTCCCGCTGCCGTCGCCGGCACGGATCGGCTGCTGCGGCTCGGGCCGCTGCGCGTTGCGTACGGGGCGCCCGTGCCGCTCGACGATCTGAAGGGTCGCGAGCTCGGGGACGCGGCACGCGAGGCCACGTCGCGGCTGATGGAGCAGATCGACGGGCTCGAGCGGTCGCTCGCATGAGCACGCTGCTTGCGGTCGACGGCGACTCCTTCGCGCACCGTGCGTACCACTCGATGCCGCGGTCGGTGCGCCTGAACGCCGTCGTCGGCTTCGCGAACATGATGATCCGGCTCTGGCAGCAGGAGCAGCCGGGGGCCGTGCTCGTCGGCTGGGACACGCTCGAGGTACCGACGTATCGACACGAGGCCTACCCGCTCTATCAGTCGGGACGCGTCTTCGAGGAGTCGATCGTGCGGCAGCTCGAGATCCTTCCGCAGCTGACCGAGAAGCTCGGCTTCTTCGTCGGCAAGGCGGCAGGGTACGAAGCCGACGACTTCCTGGCGGCCGGGGTGCACACCTGGCCGGGGCCCGTGCTCGTCGCGACGTCGGACCGCGACTCGTATCAGCTCGTGAGCGAGCGCGTGACGATCCTCGCACCGGTACGCGGCGTCAGCGAGATCGCGCGCATCGGCCCGGCGGAGGTGCACGAACGCTACGGCGTCGCGCCCGAGCAAGTCCCCGACCTGATCGCGCTGCGCGGCGATCCCTCCGACAAGCTGCCCGGCGCGCGCGGGATCGGCCCGAAGAAGGCGGCGGAGATCATCGAGCGGTACGGAACACTGGAGGGAGCACTGGCTGCGGGACGATTTGCCGCCGAGGCGGAGGACTTGCGTCTCTACCGTCGAATCGCGCAGATGGACGCCTCCGCCCCCCTTCCTCCCCTCAAAGACCAGACACCCCACTGGCTGGAGGCGTCCACCTTCGTCGCAGATCTCGGCCTCGGTCAATTGGCCGAGCGTCTAGCCTCTCTCGCGTGAACGAATGGCTGTCGCAGCGCGCGGACGCGCTCGCACGCGCCACGGGGATCGAGCGGTCGGCGTTCGAGCTCTCCGACGGCGAGGTCGACCGGCTGCTCGACCTCGCCGGCTTCGCGGCACACGAAAGCGACGCGCGCACGAACGCGCCGCTCCTCTGCTACCTCGTGGGCGTCGCGCGCAGCGGAGAGGCGTCGCTCGCCTCGCTCGACCAGGCCGTCAGATCGAGCTCCTGACCCACCCGGCGCTCGCCCGCCTGCACCCGACGGGACACCATCCGGAACGGCCGGAGCGCCTCGCCGTCCTGCTCGAGCGTTTCCCGGACGTGCGCGAGACGCGCGCTGCAACCGACGAGGAGCTCTTGCTCTGCCACACGGCGGAGCATCTTGCGCGCATCAAAGGCGTGAGCGGACACGAATGGCTGGACGGCGACACCGTCGCCGGCGAGACGACATTCGAGGCCGCGGCGCTGGCGGCCGGCGCCGCAATCGAGGCGGCACTCGGCGGCGGCTTTGCCCTCGTCCGGCCACCGGGCCACCACGCGCTCCCCGACCGCGCGATGGGCTTCTGCTTCTTCGACAACGTCGCGATCGCAGCGCGCGTCGCGCAGCGCGAGCTCGGCGACGCTCGGATCGCGATCATCGACTACGACGTGCATCACGGGAACGGAACGGACGCGATCTTCCGCGACGACCCGAGCGTTCTCTTCGTCTCGCTGCACCAATGGCCGTTCTATCCGGGCAGCGGAGGGCCGGACGACCAGGACGAGACAACGCTGAACATTCCGCTCGCGGCCGGCTCCGGCGACGATCGCTACCTCGAGGCCTTCGAGCAGCTCGTCGAGCCTGCGGTCGACGCTTTCGCGCCCGAGCTCGTGCTCGTGTCCGCGGGTTTCGACGCGCACATCGGCGACCCGATCGCGAACATGGCTCTCACGGTCGACGGCTTTCGCGAGCTGTCCCGCCGGTGCGCGGCCCTAGCGCCGAGAATCGGTGCGGTGCTCGAGGGCGGGTACGAGGTCGCGACGCTGCCGGAGCTCGTCTCCGCGGCGCGGGACGGCTTTACTTCTTGAAGTGATGTAGGTGTACACCTCCACCGATGGCTGTGTACACAGCCCTCACCTGCAGCAAAAAGGCCCTTCCGGGCCCTCTTGCTGCCGTCTGGATTCCGCCGATCTCCCTGGAAGGAAGCTCTTGCCTGTCCCAGTGATCGGCGCACCGGCCGCGTCGCTCGTGCCCCCGGGAAGGTGAACGGCATCCCCCGCGCCGGGGGATCTCCGCGCGCCCTTCAGGCAGCGCGCGCGACGGCGAGATGCTCGAGCGCCTCGCGCCGGGACGACACGCCGAGCTTGCGCAGCAGGCTCTTCACGTGCGAGCGCACGGTGTGCTCGGAGATGAACAGACGCTTCGCGATCTCGTCCGTGCCGAGATGCTCGTCCAGGAGGAGGAGCACTTCGACCTCGCGCGCCGAGAGCGCGTGCGCGATCGCGTCCGGAACGCCCGATCCGCGGCCGTTGCCGCTGCGCACCTGATCGAGCAGGCGTCGTGCGACCGAGCCCGACAGCGCCGCCTCGCCGTTGGCGACGCCGTCGAGGAAGGACGCGATGCGCTCCGGCGGCTCGGTCTTCAAGAGGTACCCGGCCGCGCCGGCGCGGATCGCCTGCAGCAGGTTCTCCTCGGTTCCGGACGCCGTCAGCACGACGACCTCGCACTCGCGCGCCGCCTCGCGCAAACGGGGCAACGCCGTGAGCCCGTCGATTCCGGGCATGGAGAGGTCGAGCAGGACGAGGTCGGGCTGCAGCCGCTCGGCCTCGACGACGGCTTCGGCGCCCTCCGACGCCACACCCACGACCTCGAAGCCGTGGGCATGGAGCAGGGACGCGAGCGCTTCGCGGGTCAGGGGATGGTCGTCGACGATCAGGATCCTGGGAGCCAACTCGTGACCCCTATCGGCAGGAAGGAGCCTGCCGATAAGTAGGGATGTGAAGCGGGACGACCGAAACGAGTTCCAGAGCTGGCTCTGGGGCGAGACGCTGCTGGCCGGCCTCCTCGGTGCGAGCCTCGCGCTCTTCCTCGCCTATCCCGCACTTCGCACGCACTGGGATCTCCCCGAGCTCCGGCTCGTCCTGCAAACGGCGCAGTCGGGCGCGGGCCTGCTCGTTGCGGTGCTCGCCGCCGCCCGCTACTCGGTCGAAGGCCGCCGTGTGGACCTCTTCCTCGCGAGCGGCTTCTTCGTCACCGCGCTCTCCTCGGCCGTCTTCTCGATCGGACCGCGCTTCACCGGCGCAGACGTTCGGCCCGCCGAAGCGTGGTCTGCGCTCCTCGGCGCGATCCTCGGGCAGGCGCTGATCGCGCTCGCGCCGTTCCTCCGCGGGCGCAGCAAGTACCGCGAGTGGTCGATTGCGAACGCCGTCGCGGCTGCCGGGATCAGCCTGTTCGTCGCGTGGTCGCTCCTCCGCGCGGCGGGAGCGGCGCTCCCCGACTTCGCTCCGAGAGACGGACAGCAGCCGTTCTATCTCACCGGCACGCTGTCGCTGCAGGCGCTCGTCTGCCTGATCGCCGTCGTCGGCTGGGGCGTCCGGTTCTTGCGCAGAGGAGACGACCTCGCCCGCTGGCTGGCGCTGGGCTTCACGCTGATGCTGTTCGGCGCACTGCACCTCGTGTTCCAGCCGCTGCTCGCGAGCTCGTACGTCTCGCAGAGCGACTTCCTGCGCATGCTCGCGTACATCGTCATCCTGGTCGGCGCGTGGCGCGCGATCCAGTTCGCCGAGTTCGGTCGTGCCGTCGCCGAGGAGCGCGCGCGTGTCGCACGCGAGATCCACGACGGGCTCGCGCAATACCTCTTCGCCGTCACGACACACGCGTCGATGATCGAGAACGGCGCGCCGCTCGACCAGGCGATCCCTCGGCTCAAGGAGGCCGCCCTGCTCGCACAGCAGGAAGCGCGGTTCGCGATTCTCGCGCTCTCGTCCGCGAGCGGGAACGCGCCGTTCGACGCCGCGCTTCGCCGCTACGTCGATGTCCTGACGGCCGACGGCGGTCTCGAGGTGGAGCTCGAGGTCGACCGCTCGATCCGGCTTGCCCCGGACGAGCAAATCGAGATCTTCCGGATCGTGCAGGAGGGCTTGGCGAACGTCCGCAAGCACGCGAACGCGACCCGCGCAGAAGTGACGATCGGACAGCGCGAGTTCGGCGAGCGCTTCGTCACGATCCACGACGACGGCGACGGTTTCGACGGCGCGCAGACCGCCGTCGGGCAGGGCCTCAAGAACATGCGCGCACGCGCGGAATCGATCGAAGGCGGCTTCTCGTTTCGCTCGACGCCGGGCCGCGGCACGGCGCTCGAAGTCGTACTGCGCGCATAGCGTCCTCGTGCTCGGTTAGGCGCCGCCCGCGAGACGGTAGTACACCTGGTTCCAGCGCAGCTCGTTCGCGACGTCGCGTACCCGCGTCCGCTCGTCGATCACGAGCAGCTCGATCCCCGCGATCTCTGCGATTCATCGTGCCTCCGTTACGAGAGCGAGACCGCCCTGCCGCTTGACGCGGACTCGTGCAGAGCCTCGAGCACGCGCGCCTGGTGCAGCGCATCGTCGCGGCCGAGCAGGAGCTCGGCCTCGCAGCGGATCGCGCTGCTCACGTTCTCGAGCTCCAGTCGGTACGAGTCCTTGTACTCGAGCTCGATGCGCTCGACACCGCCGTCGCGGCGGACCTCGATCACCGGCTCCGTGCAATGCCACGGGTCGTCGAGAAAGAGCGAGCCCTCGCTCCCGATCACCTCGAGCTCGTCGCGGCTCGCGAGCGCGGTGCCGCAATCGAACGTCGCCAGAACGTCGTGCGGGAAACGCAGCGTGCCGACGAAGACCCAGTCGGTGCCGGACGGCCCGTACCACGCCTCGCCCCACACCCGCTCGGGCTCGCCGGCGAGGAGCCGCGAGCCGGAGACGTTGTAACAGCCGACGTCCATCAGCGCGCCGCCCTTGACATCGGAGCGCAGGCGGATGTTCTGCCGGTCGAAGAGCGCGTAGGAAAACGCCGAGCGGATGAGGCGAACCTCGCCGACGGCTCCGTCCGCGACGAGCTGCGTCAGCGTGGTGGTCTGCGGGTTGTGCCGGTACATGAATGCCTCCGAGAGCAGCCGCCCCGCCTGCTCGGCCGCGTCGAACGCGGCCTTCGCGTCGCCGGCCCGGCGCGCGAGGGGCTTCTCGCAGAGCACGTGCTTTCCCGCCTCGAGTGCGCGGATCGACCACTCGCAATGCAGCGAGTTCGGCAGCGAGATGTACACGGCCTCGATGTCGGGATCGTCGAGCAGCGCGTCGTACGAGCCGAACGCGCGCGGGATGCCCCACTCGCGCGCGCACGCATCGGCCCGTTGCTGCGCTCGGCTCGCAACGCCGAGGAGGTCGACCTGCGGCGACGCCTGCGCGCCGGGGATCAGCTTCCGGTTGATGTCCGCCGTCGAGAGGATCCCCCACCTGACCGGCTCGTGCGCCACCGCCGTACTATCGACTACAGCGCGGCTCGGAGCTCACGGGCCCCGTCCGACGCGAAGCTGACGAACGCTCGACCGGCGGGGCCGTACGCGGCGAGGATGCGCGCTGCGAAAGCGTCGGCATCGCCGCGCGACGCGAGCGCGACGATCGCACCGCCGAAGCCGCCGCCCGTCATCCGCGCCGCGACGGCACCATGCTCGTAGGCGAGCTCGACCAGGCGGTCGAGCTCCGGCGTCGTCACCTCGAGATCGACACGGAGACTTTCGTGCCCTTCGCGGAAGAGCCGGCCGAGCGCGTCGGGGTCGTCGCGGCGAAGCGCGTCCGCGACGGCGAGCACGCGTTCGTTCTCCGTTCGCACATGCCGGAGCCGGCGCGGCTCACCCGCCTCGAGCTCCCGCTTTCGCTCGGCATAGCCGGAGCCCGCAAGTGTGCGCGGCGCTCCCGAGTCGACGAGCACGAACGCGAGATCGGGCGGGATCGGCACGTACTCGTAGGCGAGCGAGCCCGTGTCGAGGAGCAGCGCGTGCCCGCTGCGTCCGAGCAGCGATGCCGCCTGATCCATGATCCCGGACGGGACTCCGACCGCCGCGTGCTCCGCCCGCCGGAGCGCCTGCGCAAGCTCGAGCGGGTCGGGCCGGAATTCGGCCGCGGCACAGAGCGCGCTCCCGACCACGACCTCGAGCGCAGCCGAGGAGGACAGGCCGGCGCCGATCGGCAGCGTCGACGTGAGCGTTCCGCGTAGCCCGACCGGAGGCCGGCCGAGCTTGTCCAGCTCCCGCACGACGGCGTCGACGTAGCGTTCCCATCCCGGTACCTCGTTCGCCGACCGCAATTCGATCTCGTCGGCGACGTCGCACACGAGCGTCGTGCCGAGGTCGATCGCGACCGGCAGGACGAGTCCGCCGACGAGATCGGTGTACTCGCCGATCAGATTGACGCGCCCGGGGGCAAAGAACATGCGGGGCATGCCCGCATGTTGACTGCGCGGGCCCTATCCTTCCGGCGAAGGAGGTGGTGTCGCATGGCGACCCATCATCTGCCGCATCCGCAGGTGCCGCATCCCCACGTCGATCTCGACGAGCACCCGTGGCGCGCCTTCCCGATCACGATCGGCGTCATCGTCGTGCTCGCGGTGATCCTCATCGTCGCGAGCTTCGCGCTCACGAAGGCCGTCACCGGCCGCGCGTACTGAGCACGCGTCCGCGCACCGTACGAACTGGAAGAGCCCCGCGGTTGCGGGGCTCTTCGGTAGCAGGCCTGTAAGCCGGATTCTGTCGAGGGTGACCATCCATCTGTGCAGCTACCCGGTTCCTCGGCGGGCCACGTCGACGGAACCTGTTCGCCTTGCACCGGACGGGGTTTGGCGAGCCGCCGTGTCGCCACGGACGCTGGTGGGCTCTTACCCCACCGTTTCACCCTTACCGACGGCGTCTCCGGAGCTCGCGCCGCCGGCGGTCTGTTTTCTGTGCCACTTTCCGTCGGCTTTCGCCGCCTCCCTCGCGGGAGCGTCCTGCCCTGTGGTGTCCGGACTTTCCTCGTCGCCGCTCGCGCGGCGGCGCGGTCACCCGGCCTGCAGGTCCAATTCTACTTGCACTGCCGCGGAATCGCCGCGGCCGTGGAGCTTCATCCCGCACTCCGGGCAACGCACGGCGGCCCCGTCGTGCAGCACGAACTCGCCGCACACCGGGCACTCGAGCGAGGCGCCGCGCAGCAGCGCGAAGAGCTCCTGCTCGAGCGTCCGGTGCAGCGGCATGAGCGTCATAGCTCGCGGAAGACCCCCACGACCTTGCCGAGGATCTGCACGTGCTGCGCGTAGATCGGTTCGAGCGCGCTGTTCTCGGGCTGGAGGCGGATGCGGCCGCTCTCCTTGTAGAACGTCTTCACGGTCGCTTCGTCGGTCGACTCGTCGTCGCCGGCGAGCGCGACGACGATCTCGCCGTTGCGCGCGTCCTGGGCACGGCGCACGACGACGATGTCGCCGTCGAGGATTCCGGCCTCGATCATCGAGTCGCCCTTGACCCGCAGCAGGAAGTCGCCGCGCAGCGTCTCGGGGACGGCGAGCTCGTCCTCGACATTCTGCTCTGCGAGCAGCGGGCCGCCGGCGGCGATCTGCCCGAGCAGCGGCAGCTTCGGCATCGACACCACCGACTCGCTCTCGCGGCCGGTCAGCTCGAGCGCCCGCGGCTTCGTCGGGTCTCGGCGGAGCAGCCCGGCGCGTTCGAGGTTCGCGAGATGCGCATGGACGGTCGACGGCGACGCGAGCCCGACGGCCTCGCCGATCTCGCGGACGGTCGGCGGGTAGCCGTGGCGGTCGACGTAGTCGACGAGGAAGCTCCAGATCTCTTGTTGGCGGCCGGTCAGCTCCACGATGCGCGCTCTCCTGTGAGGGGTCGGCTGTCTGGTCGAACGTGTGTTCGACAGCAGGGTAGAGACTCCTCCGGACGGCGTCAACGCCGCCGACGGTCTCAGGCGCGCCGCAGGTGGACGCGAACCCGCGTTCCGCCAGGCTGCGAGCGCACCTCGACGAGGTCGCAGAGGCGGCGCGCGAGCCAGAAGCCGCGGCCGCGCGGTGCGTCGGCGGCCGGGATCTGGTACCCGACGAGCGGCCGTTCGACGCCGGGACCGGCGTCGGCGACCTCGCAGACGAACCTGTCGCCCTCGGTCCACATCGCGAGCGAGGCCTCGCCGCCGCCGTGCGTGAGCGCATTGATCGCAAGCTCGTGCACTGCGAGCAACAGGTCGTGAAGACGCTGCCGCGGCACCCCGACCCGCCCTGCCTCCACGGCGACTGCCGCGCGCAGCCCGGCGAGGTCGGCGGTGATCGGCTGCCGTCGCGCGCGCGGCGGGGGCGCAAACGGCGACGCCGAATCGAGCGTCGACCAGAACGCCTGCGTCTCGACATACTCGTCGTGTGCGACCCGTTCGCCGTGCGCGTGCAACGTCGGGTGCGTATGGCGCGCGTGCTCGAGGATCGCGCCGGGAAGCGTCGTCGTGTCGTATGGACACACGATCCACGCCGGTGCGTCGGCGAAGGCGACGTTCAGCGCCGACTCGTACCGCGCCCACTCGTCCACCCCCTCGCGCCAGTCGAGCGGCCACACCGGCTCGCCGATGACGCGCAGCCGGCACTCGCCGCCGTGACGGGCGACGTAGTCGGCATAGCCGTTGAACGCCTTGCCGGGCGACGCGTACCAGTCGACGGAATCGCGGTAGTCGACGAGTGCCGCGTCGCCGCCGAGCTCGTCGCGGAGCGCTGCGGCGTTCCGGTGCCCGGTCACCGCGAGGACCGGCTCGTCGTTCTCGAAGGCACCGCGCACGAACGGGAGCACGTGCTCGACGAAGCCGTCGGGGCCGTCGTAGAGAAGCGCGTCGTGCTCGAACACGCCTACGCCACCTCCAGCCCCGGCTCCTCGTCGTATCCGAGCAGCGCGATCATCGTCGGTACCGGACCGGGCAGATGCGTGAGCCGCAGTCGCCGCCCGCGTGCGTCGAGCTCTCGCGCCGCCTCGACGAGGAGGCGCAGACCCGCGACGTCGACGAAGTCGACGTCGCGCAGGTCGACGACCACATCGTCGCCGTACCCGATCGCGCGCGCGAGCGGCTCGGTCAGGCTGCCGAGTGTGGTGACGTCGATCCAACCGGCGGGCGCGAGCGAGGTCTCGCTCGTGACGCGAACCTCGAGCCGCTCGTTGCCGTCGAGCGCGTAGAGCACGAGGGGGTGCGCGTCCACGACGCCGAGCAGCGCTGTCGCGGCGACGCGCCGCGCGTCGTATGCGCAGACCGACACGAGACGGCCGTCGGCGAACAGCGCGTGCGCTCGCCGCTCGTAGGCCGGCAGCAGGTGCGAGCTGCCGTTCTGGGTCACCGCAGGCGGCGGCCCGCCGGCCGAGCGCACCGTGCTGAAACCGCGAGCGGCCGCCTCGGCGAGCACGCTGCGGAAGCCCTCGAGCGCCCGCTCCGCGTCGAACGCGCCGTCGTGCAGATAGCAGTCCTCCGCGGTGACGACGGACACCTGGCCGCCCTCTCCCTGGCGCGACAACTCGCTCGCGACCGGATCGTGCGGCTCCCGCGCGATGTAGACGACACGGTCGCCGCGGTCGAGCCCCTGGGCGAGAAAGGCGAGCAGCATCCGGTCACGGCGGCGCTCGTCGTCGTAGACGAGGCAGGCATGGTCGCCGGGCGAAAGACCCTCGACCGGTCGCAGGAACGTCGCGGCCACGGTCGGGCGGGATCATGCCCGCCGCGGGACGGAGAAAACAACAGCGGGGTCAGGCCCGAAGGGCCGGACCCCGAAGGTGCGCTGGAGAGGACTTGAACCTCCACGGCCTATGCGGCCACTAGGCCCTCAACCTAGCGCGTCTACCAATTCCGCCACCAGCGCGAGGGCGCGCGCCATTGTAGCGGCGCTACTTCAGATAGTGGAAGAGCGCGATGCTGTTCGCGAAGAAGAGGATCGCGATCACGACCGTGAAGCGCGTCAGGTTGCGCTCGACGATATGCGTGCCGCCCTGCGAGGCAGGCGTGAAGCCCATCCCGCCCATGCCCGCGTCGCGGCCGCTGTGCATCAGCACGAGCCCGACGAGGATGAACACGAACAGCACCTGCATCACGGCGAAGAAGCTCGTCATCGCGCAACCAGGGTAGCGGCTAACCGCGCTTCGCGATCTCGACGATCGCGTCGATCAACTCGGCCGCGATCCGGTCCTTGGTCACGTACCCGGCCGCGCCGGCCTGCCGGGCGCGATCGACGTCGGAGCGCGAGTTCGAGCCCGTGAGCATCAGCACGCGGGCGCCGCCGTCGGCCTCGCGGATCGCGTGCGCCGCCTCGATCCCGTCCATCACCGGCATCGAGATGTCCATCAGGACGACATCCGGGAGGAGCTCGGATACGAGCCGGACGGCCTCGCGCCCGTCGCCCGCGTGGCCGACGACGGCGATCCGCTCGTCTCCCGCGAGAATGGCCTCGAGGGCCTCGGCGAAGAGACGATGATCGTCGGCGATGAGCACGCGAATCGCAGGCATGATTCCGAAGCCCTCCGGTCGAGCCGAGCCAAATGTGCCTTGTTAGGGTCGCCTTGTGAAGAGCGACGAGGACGTGCGTGAACGGATTCAGAAGCTTCTCGTCACCGGCGACAACCGGTTGAAGCAGGGAGTCGAGGCGACGAAGGTGCGGCAGACGTGGGACGAGGCGCTCGCCGTCGCCCTCGAGGCCGGCCTCGAGGAGAGCGTGCGGCCGCTCGTCGAGGTCAGGCTCGCCGACCTGCAGCAGCGCGGCTGAGGATCGCCTCGATCCGTTCGGCCTGGCGGCGGACGTCGTGCGCCTCGGCGGCGGCTCGGGCCGCCCCGTTCGGCACGGGCAGCTCCGCGGCGCGTCGGAGGGCGGCTGCGAGCGCGGCGACGTCGAGCGGGTCGACGAGGATGCCCGCCTCCGGCGGGACGAACTCGGGGGGGCCGCCGATGCGGGTTGCGACCACCGACCTGCCGCCTGCCATCCCCTCGAGCAGAGCCTGGCCGAGCGGCTCGAGCAAGCTCGGCTGGCAGACGACGTGGCTCTCCCCGACGAGCTTCGCGATCTCGTCGTGACGTACGCGGCCGAGCAGCCGCACGCCTTCACGCCCCGCGAGCGCTGCGCGCAGCGGCCCGTCGCCGGCGAAGGTGAGCGTCGCGCCGTCGAGGTCCGCGAGTGCGAACGCGTCGGCGAGCCGCACGACGTTCTTGCGCTCGTCGAGCACGCCGATCGCGAGGAAGCGCGTCGGTCGATCCGGAGGGGGTGCGACCGTGAAGCGCTCGAGGTCGACGCCGCTCGACACGACCTCCGTCTTGCCGCGCGCCTCGGGCACCTTCGTCTCGAGCTCGCGGCGCAGGTAGTCCGAGACGCAGATCACGGCGGCGGCGCGGCGGACGACGAGCGCGGTGGCCGCGCCGATGCCCCGTAGCGAGCCTACGTTGCGCACGTCGCGCCCGTGAGCCGTCACGACGAGCGGCGCACGCGTTCCGAACGCGGCAATCAGCCCGCTGGGGACGAGGAAGTGCGCGTACACGACGTCCGGCCGCGCGGCCGCGAGCGTCCGCCGTGCGAGCTCGAGGTAGCGGAGCTTTCCGCCCGCCCGCGTGTCGAGGACGGCTCGGTCGACGTCGTGGCCGCGCTCGACGAGCGCGCGCTCGACCTGTGCGACGAAGGTTCCGAGATCGGGCGCGTCGGCACCCGGATACATCTGCGAGACGAGCAGGATCCGCACGCGCTCAGGGGCGGGCACGCACAGCGTCGTACATGCCCCACTCCGTGCGCAACGTCTCGCAGATCTCGCCGATCGTGCAGTTGGCGCGGAGCGCTTCCCGCATCGGCGGCAGCAGGTTCGCGTCGCCGACCGCAGACGCGCGCACGGCGGCGAGCGCCCGCGCAGCCTCTTCGGGGTTCCGCTCCGCTCGCACGCGCGCGGTTCGCTCGAGCTGCCGCCGCTCCGCGGCCGGATCGATCCGGTGGAGCTCGACCCGCGCCGGCTCCTCCTCGACGAACCCGTTGACGCCGACGATCACCCGCTCCCCGCGCTCGACCTGCTGCTGCCACTCGAACGCCGACTGCTCGATCTCCTCCTGCACGAAGCCCAGCTCGATCGCGGCCACTGCGCCCCCGAGCTCGTCCACGCGCTCGATCAGCTCCCAGGCCCGCGCCTCGAGCTCGTCGGTCAGCGCCTCGATGAAGTAGGAACCGCCGAGCGGGTCGGCCGTGTCGAGCGCGCCTCCCTCGGCCGCGATCACCTGCTGGGTGCGGAGCGCGATTCGCGCGGAGCGCTCGGTCGGGAGCGCGAGCGCCTCGTCGAATCCGTTCGTGTGCAGCGACTGCGCTCCGCCGCACACCGCCGAGAACGCCTGGATCGCGACGCGGACGATGTTCGACTCCGGCTGCTGTGCGGTGAGCGTCGAGCCGCCCGTCTGCGCGTGAAAGCGCAATGCGAGCGCGCGCGGATTCGTCGCGGCGAAGCGTTCGCTCATCACGCGCGACCAGAGCCGCCGTGCGGCGCGGAACTTCGCGACCTCGACGAAGAAGTCGTTGTGTGCGTTGAAGAAGAAGGAGAGCCTTGCGCCGAACTCGTCCGGCGAGAGCCCTGCTTCCACCGCCGCACGGCAGTACGCAATCCCGTTGGCAAGGGTGAATGCGAGCTCCTGCACCGCCGTCGCCCCCGCCTCGCGGATGTGGTACCCCGAGATCGAGATCGTGTTCCATTTCGGGATCCGCTCGGCGCAATACGCGAAGAGATCGGTCGTCAGCCGCATCGACGGCCGCGGCGGGAAGATGTAGTTCCCGCGGGCGACGTACTCCTTGAGGATGTCGTTCTGCACCGTCCCGCGCAGCTCCGACGACGGCACTCCCTGCCGCTCGGCGACGAGCTCGTACAAGAGGAGCAGCAGCGACGCGGGAGCATTGATCGTCATCGACGTCGACACCTCGCCGAGCGGGATCCCGTCGAGCAGGATCTCCATGTCGGCGAGCGAGTCGATCGCGACGCCGGTGCGTCCGACCTCGCCGAGCGCGCGCGGATCGTCGGAGTCGTAGCCGAGCTGCGTCGGCAGGTCGAACGCAACCGAGAGCCCCGTCTGCCCGCGTTCGAGCAGGTAGCGGTAGCGCGCGTTCGACTCCTCGGCCGACGCGAAGCCCGCGTACTGGCGGATCGTCCACGGACGGCCGCGGTACATGTCCCGATACGGACCCCGGGTGAACGGCGCCTCGCCGGGAGGCTCGAGCGGATGCGGCGCGTCGGCGGCGGTGTAGAGCGGCTTCAGCTCGATCCCGGACTCGGTCCTCTTGTCCTCCGCCGCCGGCACGGCGACAATCGTACGGTGGTCGCAGCGCTGGCCGCAGCTACGGTCGCGTTCCTGCACGGCGGCAACCTCGTCGTCGTCGACACGGCGACGCACGCGCAGCGGATCGTCATGCGACACGCCGGCATCGGGCCGGTTCGCTGGAGCGGCGACGGGAGGCTCGTGTCTTCGGGCGGCGCGATCGCGGGCGGTCCGCGGCTGCCGACGAGCGCCCTCGCGTGGGCCCCGCGCGGCGAGACGGCCGCATACGTGACGCGCGGCGGCGGTGCGGCGACGTGGACGCCGCGTCGCGGAAGCAGACGGATCGTGCCGGACGGGTGGGGCGCGCAGGCCGTCGCCTGGGACGGCACGTCCGTCGCGATCGGCCGGACGATCTGCCGCGTCCCGTGCGGCCGTCACGCCGAGGAGATCTGGCTCTGGGACGGCCGCCGCCTGCGCCGCACGGTCGAGCTGCCGCCGGACGACGGTGTTCCGCTGCCGTTCGCATCGGATGCGCGCGGCCGCGTGCTCTGGTGGCTGTGGCCCGACTCGGGCTCGATCGCAGCGGACGGTGTCCGGCTCTACGCGAACTCCACACCCGTCGCGACGATGCTGATGTACCCGGACTGGGTAGCCCGGTGCGGGCGCCGACTGGCTCTCGCGGTCGGCGGCGATCGCAACTCGATGCACGGAAAGTCGATCGTGCTCGACGGCCGGGACATCTCGCGCGACCGTGCGCGCTCCTGGATCGCGCCGACGTGCAACGCTGCAGGCACCCGGCTCGTCGCGTCGGCGCGTCCCGACGACGCGGACGGCCCTTGGGGGAACGAGCACCGCGCGCTCTGGCAGCTCCTGCCGACGCGCCGGCGGCTGACGACGCCGCCGCCGGGCTGGTCGGACGAGTCGCCGCACATCCTCGGCGACGGCTCGATCCTCTTCGTGCGCACAGGTCTGAGCTCGCGGAAGGTGCACGGCACGTGGCACTCGACCGACCACGGCGAGCTCGAGCTGCTCGCGCACGGGCGTGTGACGCCCGTGGCCGACGTGACGGTCAGCCCCTCCACGATGTACTACGGCTATTACCGCTGGGTAGATCGGATCGCGATCAAGCCGTAAAAACCCTGTAAACCGCGGCTGCGGGCGGGGTGGATTCCACCGGCACGGGAACGCGCACCCCACGGAGGGAAAAACGGAGGGGGTTGAGCACGATGACCAAGGCAGGAATCGGACTGGTCACGGTCCTCGCGGCCGTGGCGGCAGGGATATTCGCGGCGGTCGCGGCCGCGGCGGCGCCGGTGAACACGGCGCCGCCGACGATCAGCGGCACGCAGAAGGAGGGCTCGACGCTCACGACGAGCGACGGGACGTGGACGAACAACCCGACGTCGTTCGCCTACCAGTGGCAGCGCTGCGCATCCGACGGCCGCTCGTGCGGCGACATCACCGGCGCGTCGTCGAAGACGTACGTGCCGACGTCGTCGGACGTCGGCCACGCGCTGCGCTCGATCGTCACGGCGGTCAACAGCGACGGCCGCACGGCCGCCGTCTCGTCCGCGACCGATCCGGTGGGGAGCAAGAGCGGCCCCACGAACACCGTTCGGCCGGCCGTGAGCGGCTCGGCGATCGTGGGCGACACGCTGCGCGTCTCGAACGGCAGCTGGTCGCCGGCGGCGACCTCGTACGGGCACCAGTGGCAGCGGTGCGCCGCCGACGGTACCGGCTGCACGAACATCGCCGGCGCGACCGGACAGACGTACGGCGTCCGGAGCGCGGACGTCGGCCACCGGCTGCGTGCGCTCGTCACGGCACGGACGTCGGCCGGCAATACCGCGGTCGCCTCGAGCGTCTCGGAGTCCGTCACGACGGCCGGCGGCTCGACGACGACGGTCGTCCAGACGACCACGACCACGGTGAACGGCAACCGGGCGCCGAAGCTCAGCTACATGTCGCTACGCGTCCGCGGCGTGCGCGCGTATGCGCGGTTCCGCGTCTGCGACGACCGGCCCGGCCGGATCACGATCGTCGAGCGGGACAGCCACAACCTCGCGCTGTCCGTGTCTCGTCGCATCCACATGACGCTGTCCGGCTCGTGCGCGGTCTTCTCGCGGAGCTGGGTGCTCGGCCATCGCTTCCGGACGCACGGCCGCTACGTGTCGTCCGCGCGTGCGGTCGACGCACAGGGGCGGCTCGGCCTGCTGAAGAGCCGCAGCGTCTTCTTCCGCGTCTAGCAGCACGAGAGGGCGGCGCCTCGGCGCCGCCCTCTTTCAGGCGGTCAGCTCGAGCTCCGAGTCGCGGGCCGCGAGCGACGTATAGCGGCCGCCGGCGAGGATCAGGTCCTCGTGGCGGCCGATCTCGACGACGCGGCCGTGGTCGAGCACGACGATCTGGTCGGCGTCGCGCACGGTCGAGAGCCGGTGCGCGATCGCGATCGTCGTCCGGCCCTCCGAGAGGCGGTCGAGCGCCTCCTGCACGAGCCGCTCGGTCTCCGTGTCGAGCGAGCTCGTCGCCTCGTCGAGGACGAGGATCGGCGGGTTGCGGAGGATCGTCCGCGCGATCGCCATCCGTTGCTTCTCGCCGCCCGAGAAGCGGTAGCCGCGCTCGCCGACGACCGTGTCGTAGCCGTCCGGCAGCGCGGCGATCACGTGGTGGATCCGCGCGGCGTCCGCCGCCGCCTCGATCTCCTCGTCGGTCGCGTCCGGCTTCGCGAAGCGCAGGTTCTCACGCACGGACGCGTGGAAGAGATACGTCTCCTGCGAGACGACGCCGACGAGGTCGGTCAGCGCCTGGAAGCCGAGGTCGCGGATGTCGACTCCGCCGATCGAGACGCTTCCCCGGTCGACGTCGTAGAGGCGGGCGGCGAGATAGCCGAGCGTCGTCTTCCCCGAGCCCGTCTCGCCTACGATCGCGGTCGTCGTCCCTTCGGTGACCGCGAACGAGACGTCCTGCAGCGTCCAGAGGTCGTCCCCGTAGCGGAACCACACGTGGTCGAACGTCACGTCGCCGGCCGTTGCAACCTGCACCGCTCCCGCCCGCTCCTCGATGTCGACCGGCTGGTCGAGGTACTCGAAGATCCGATCGAAGAGCGCGAGCGACGTCTGCACGTCGAGCCCGACTCCGAGCAGCGAGCCGACCGGGAAGAAGAGCCGCGTCTGCAGCGTCGTGAACGCCACGATCGTCGCGATCGAGACGACGTGCGTGAGCCCGCCGAACCAGTAGACCGCAGCCGGCATCACCGAGAAGCTCGTCTGGATCGACGCCATCACCCACCGCCCGGCCATCCGCTGGCGCACCTCGAGATCCGCGAGCCGCAGCGAATCCGACTCGAAGCGGTCCGCGAGCTCGCTCGTGCGCCCCATCGTCTTGCCGAGCAGGATCCCGCTCACCGAGAGCGACTCCTGCACGAGACTCGAGATGTCGGCGAGCGTCTCCTGCGTCGTCTTCGCGATCCTCCTTCGCTCGTCCCCGACGCGCCGGGTCAGGAACACGAAGAAGGGGACGAGCGCGAACGCGAAGAGCGCGAGCTCCCACGAGAGCGCGAGCATGCCGATCATCGTCGCGATCACCGTCGTCACGTTCGAGGTGATCGACGTCGCCGTATTCGTCACCACGCCCTGCACGCCGCCGATGTCGTTCGAGATGCGCGACTGCACCTCGCCCGTCCGCGTACGCGTGAAGAACGCGAGCGAGAGTCGTTGCAGATGACGGAAGACGGCGGCGCGCAGGTCGTGCATCACGCGCTGGCCGACCTGATTCGAGAAGAGCGTCTGCACGACGCCGAGCACGCCGGTCGCGACGGCGATCGCGATCATCCCACCGGCGAGCCACGAGATCCGGCTCGGCTGGTCGAGCCGAATCGCGTTGATGACGCCGCGGAGGAGGAACGCAGGGACGACGCCGAGCGCGGCGGACACGACGATCAGCGCGAGCACGACGCCGAGGCGGCCCCGGTACGGCTTGAACAGCCGCACCACGCGGCGCAGGTTGGCGCGCCGCACGGCCGGGTCGGCGGGGCGCTCCGGCGCCTCCTGCGCGGAATGGAAGTACATCCCCATCGCGTCTCAGCGTACGCCGTCGGGCAATATCGAGAGCGTGCGCGTCACGGTCCGACTCTTCGCCGGCCTGCGCGAGCGTGCCGGAACCGCGCGTCGCGAGCTCGAGGACGTCGCCCGCGTGAGCGACGTCTGGCCGCGGCTCGGTCTCGGCGACGAGCCGTCCGGCCTCCTCTATGCCGTCAACCGCGAATACGCGACGCGCGACCGCGAGCTCCGCGACGGCGACGAGGTCGCGCTGATCCCGCCCGTCTCGGGCGGGGCATACCGCATCAGCGAGCGGCCGCTCGACCTCGACGCAGCTGTGGCAGAGGCGGCATCGGACGACGCGGGCGCGATCGCGACGTTCGTCGGCACCGTGCGCCGGAGCTCGCGCGGCCGCGAGGTCGACCACCTCGAGTACGAGGCGTTCGAGGAGATGGCGGCGCCGATGCTCGAGCGCCTCGGCGCCGACCTGACGGCGAAGCACGGGCTCTCCGCGGTCGCGATCCACCACCGTGTCGGCCGCGTCGAGATCGGGGAGGCGAGCGTCGTGATCGCGATCTCGGCACCGCATCGTGCGGCGGCCCTCGATGCGTGCCGCGAGGCGATCGACACGTTGAAGGGGACGATTCCGCTCTGGAAGAAAGAGGTGTACGAGGGCGGCGAGGAATGGATAGGGCAAGGGTCGTGATGGACGAGTTCGGCAACCGGCCGATCCACCCGCAGGGATCGCTGCGGCGCACGCTCGAGCGCATCGGCGGCGTCGCGCTCGTGATCGGCACGACAGCGCTCAAGTGGGGCTTCGTCTTCGCGAAGTTCTTCGGGATCTTCATCTCGGTCGCCGCATACACGCTCTGGTTCCACAGCTGGACGTTCGCGGTCGGCTTCGTGCTGATGATCCTCGTGCACGAGCTCGGACACGTCGTCGCGTCGCGCAGCCAGGGACTCAAGGTCTCGTGGCCGACGTTCATCCCCTTCCTCGGCGCGTTCGTCACGATCGAGCGCGCCGGCTTGACGCCGTGGAAGAACGCGATCATCTCGCTGGCCGGTCCCTTCGCGGGCGGGGGTGCTGCATTCGTCGTCTGGGCGCTTGCGGGGCTCGAGGGCTCGCACCAGCTCGAGGTGCTCGCGAACATCGCGTTCCTCCTGAACGCGTTCAACATGCTGCCGATCGGCTTCCTCGACGGCGGCCAGGCGGTGCGCGCCGCGCAGGAGGAATGGCGGATGCCGCGCATCGTCTTCGCGGACGGCGTCCCCGTGCGCGCGTTCGCGCCCGATCGCGGGCGCGCGCTCGCGATCGGAGCGCTCTACCTCGGACTCGCGGCCGTGCTCGTGATCGGCCTGCTCGCGACCCGCCCCAACGGAGCATTGTGATCGACGACCGGCGGCTGCTCGACCAGCCCCACCAGGACCAGGAGGAGCTGCGCGAGAACACGGCGCGGATCGCCGAGGAGTTCTACGCGGGCTTCCAAGCGGTCGAGCGGATCGATCGGCCCGCCGTCTCGATCTTCGGCTCGGCGCGCATCCGCGAGCGCTCGGCGGAGTACGAGTACGCGCGTGCGACGGCGCGGCTCTTCGGCGAGGCCGGCTGGGCGGTGATCACGGGCGGCGGACCGGGCGTGATGGAGGCGGCGAATCGCGGCTGCAAGGAGGGCGGTGGCCTCTCCGTCGGCTTCAACATCGAGCTGCCGCACGAGCAGCACGTCAATCCCTATCTCGACATCGCGCTGACGTTCCGGCATTTCTACGCGCGCAAGGTGATGTTCGTGAAGCCCGCGCAGGGATTCGTCGTCTTCCCGGGCGGGTTCGGAACGAACGACGAGCTGTTCGAGTCTCTGACGCTGATCCAGACGGGGAAGGTGCTGCATTTCCCCGTCGTGCTCTTCGGCTCGGCGTTCTGGGCGCCGATGCTCGAGTGGTTCCGCGAGCAGCTGCTGCCGCTCGGGATGATCGACGGGCTCGACCTCGAGCTCCTCTCGGTGACCGACTCGCCGGCCGACGCGTTCGACTGCATCCGCGAGAGCTTCGACGCCCGGGGCGACGGCGAGTAGCGTGACGGCGATGGAACTGCGAGATCTGCCCTCGGTCGACGAGCTCGCGCGCGGCCTGGACGACCCGCTCGCGGTCGACGCGGCGCGCGCGGTGCTCGCGCGGGCGCGGGAGGAGATCCGCGCCGGTGCGGATCCGGGCGACCTCCCGTCGCGGCTGCGCGAGGAGCTGGCGTCGCTGCGCGCACCGTCGCTCCGCCGGGTGCTGAACGCGACCGGCGTGATCGTCCACACGAACCTCGGACGCGCGCCGCTCGTCGCGGATGCGATCGCCCAGATCGCCGAGACGGCGCGCGGCTACTCGAACCTCGAGCTCGACCTCCGTTCGGGCAGCCGCGGCGCGCGACAGGACCATGTCGCGGCCCTCCTGCGCAGGCTCACGGGCGCCGAGGCGGCCCTCGTCGTCAACAACAACGCGGCGGCGCTGCTGCTTGCGCTCGCTGCGCTCGCGGAGGGCCGCGAAGTGATCGTCTCGCGCGGCGAGCTGATCGAGATCGGCGACGGCTTCCGCATCCCCGACGTCCTCGCCCGCTCCGGGGCGCGGCTCGTCGAGGTCGGGACGACGAACCGGACGCGCGCGGTCGACTACGAGCGCGCGATCGGCCCGGAGACCGCGCTTCTCCTGCGCGTGCACCAGTCGAACTTCCGCCTCGTCGGCTTCACCGAGCAGCCCCGCATCGACGAGCTCGCCGCGATCGCGGAACGGCACGGACTGCCGCTGCTCGACGATCTCGGCTCCGGTTCGCCGGGAGAGATCTCGGGCGAGCCCTCGGCCCGCGAGGCGCTCGCGGCGGGCGCCGAGCTCGTCTGCTTCTCCGGCGACAAGCTGCTCGGGGGACCGCAGGCGGGCGTCGTCGTCGGACGGGCCGAGCTCGTCGAGCGGCTGCGGCGGCATCCGCTGCAGCGGGCGCTGCGGATCGACAAGCTGTCGCTCGCCGCGCTCGAGGCGACGCTGCGCGTCGCGCTCGACGCACCCGAGCGCATTCCCGTGCTGCGGATGCTGCGGGAAGACGGGGCCGCCGTGCGCGCGCGGGCGGAGCGGCTCGCGGCGCTCGTCGGCGGCACGGTCGAGGAGACGGTCGCGCGCGCGGGCGGCGGCGCGCTGCCGCTCGCCGAGCTGCCGTCCTACGCGTGCGCGGTCGACGAGCGGCTCGCCGCGCCGCTTCGGCTCGCCGACCCGCCGGTCGTCGGCATCGTCCGCGACGGAAAGCTGCTGCTCGACTGCCGAACGCTCGGCGACGCCGAGCTCGATGAGGTCGCGACCGCAGTGAACCGATGCCGCTGACCGTCGGCACGGCGGGCCACATCGACCACGGGAAGACGACGCTCGTCGAGGCGCTGACGGGCAAGAACACCGACCGCCTGCCGCAGGAGCGGGAGCGCGGCATCTCGATCGACCTCGGCTACGCGCCGCTCGAGCTGCCGGACGGCACGCAGCTCTCGGTCGTCGACGTCCCGGGCCACGAGCGCTTTGTGCGCACGATGGTCGCGGGCGCGACGGGAATCGACCTGTTCCTGCTCGTGATCGACGCGAACGAGGGCGCGCGCCCGCAGACGCACGAGCATCTCGCCATTCTGCGCCTGCTCGGCATCGAGCGTGGCGTCGTCGCGCTGACCAAGGCAGACCTCACCGACCCGGAGACGCTCGAGCTCGCGCAGGTGGAGGCGGAGGAGCTCGTCCCGGGCGCTCCGGTCGTCGCCGTCAGCGGACGGACCGGCGAGGGACTGGACGAGCTGCGCGCCGTGCTCGCAGCCGTCGCGGCCGAGCGCGCGCATCCCGACGGACCGACGCGGCTGTACGTCGACCGAGCATTCACGCTGCGTGGGATCGGCACCGTCGTCACCGGCACGCTCTGGTCGGGCTCGATCGGCGAGGGCGACGAGCTCGAGCTGAACGGCCGGACCGTGCGCGTGCGCAGCGTGCAGGTGCACGACCGGCCGGTGACGCGCGCCGACGCAGGTCAGCGTGTCGCCGTCTCGCTGCCCGGCGTCGAGCGCGCCGACGTGCGGCGCGGCGACGCGCTCGTCGCACGCGGCGCCTACCGCCGGAGCTACCGCCTCGACGTCGCACTCGACGAGCTCGACGAGATCCCGCCCCGTGTCCACGTCCACCACGGCACCGCCGACGTGCTCGCGCGCGTCGTCCGTGCCGGTGACCGCTTCGCGCAGCTGCGCCTGTCGGAGCCGCTGCTCGCGGCCCGCGGCGACCGCGTCGTGCTGCGCGCAGAGACGACCGTCGGCGGCGGCACCGTGATCGATCCGGCACCGCCGCGGCATGCGAGCCGTGAGCGCATGGAGCGCGTCGAGCACGGCGAGGTCGCCGGCGTGGTCTACGAACCGGTGCCGCTCGATTCGGTCGCGCACCTCGGCGACACGTCTGCGCTCGAGCACACGGGCGGCTGGGTCTTCGCACACGAGTGGCTGGACGAGCTGCGCTCCGACCTCGACCGCCGGATCGGCCGTGCCGATCCGCTCGACCCCGGCGTGCCCGCGCCGACGGCCGCCTGGGCGCCGGCCGTCGTGCCGCTGCTCGGCTTCGAGCGGCGCGGCTCGAGGCTCTACCGCGCCGGCGCCGCCGCGCAGCTCGGCGCGCGGGCCGAGGCCGCCGCTGCGCTCGAGGCGTCGCTCGGCCTCGAGCCGGTGAAAGTCGACGATGCCGCGCTCACGCGCTACCTCGAGGAGCGTGGCACGCTCGTCCGCGTGGGCGACGGCTATGCCGTCTCGGCGGCGGCGTACGAGGAGGCGCGCGGAGTCCTCGTCTCCGAATGCGACGCGAACGGCCGGATCACGCTCGCACGGTTCCGCGATCTCCTCGGCGTCGGACGCAAGACGGCGCAGCTGCTGCTCGAGCGGTTCGACTCCGACGGTGTCACGCGGCGCGTCGGCGACGCGCGCGTGCTGCGCAGACGTGGCACGATCGCGTCGTGAACGTACGGGCGTTCATCGAGCGCTACAACGACGCGTGGAACCGTCAGGACCTGGACGCGATCCACGACATGCACCATCCGACGATCGTCTTCCACAACCACACGGCCGACGAGCGAGCGGAGGGCGCGGAGGCAGTCCGCGAGCACATCGCGCAGATCTTCCGCAACAATCCAACGCTTCGCTTCACGACGCGCTCGCTGCGCGCCGGCGACGACTTCGCCGTCTGCGAGTGGACCGCGACGGTCGAGCGCGACGCGACGACGCTCGAGTGGGACGGCGTCGACGTGTTTCCGCTCAAGGACGATCTGATCCTGCGCAAGGACGTGTACTCGTCCTCGCACCGGCCGCGCGAGCGCTAATCGGACCGCACGACGATCGTGCCCGCGACCTTGTCGTGCCAGGCCTGCCGCTTGCGGTCCCAGAGCGGCCAGAGGAAGTCGGCGAAGCCGCCGAGGAACCAGAGACCCGAGAAGAGCATCACCATGAACGTGCGTCCGAACGCCTGGCCGTAGGTGGCGCGGCCGCCGTCGGCCGCGTTTCGGACGGCGATCCCGAGCGCCCGGTCGCCGAGCGTCTGGCCGCGCCGGCCGCCGTGCGACAGCGTGAAGTAGGCGAGCGTCGCGACGGGGCCCAGAAACACGAGCGACACGGGGTACGAGCCGCTGAACGCGAGCGGCAGCGTCGCCGCGACTGCGCCGACCGCGCCGACGACGAGGCCGTCGAGCACGAAGGCGGCCGCCCGCCGCCACCACGCGCCGTAGCGCACCTGCGACTGCGGCCGCCGGAGCACCGGCAGATCGCCGAGGAGCGGCACGAGGTCCGACTCCGTCCGTGCCGCGAAGACCGCCTCGAGCCGGTCGGCGAGCTCCTCGTGCGTCAGCCGCCCCTCCGCGCACGCGTCGCGCAGGCGGGCGGCCGCAGCCGCCCGGTCCGCGTCCGAGATGCGAAGCGACGATGCGGCCGTGGCTCGATTCTAGGAGCCGCCGAGCGGCAGGTAATACCAGCGGTCGGGCGGCGAGCGATGCAGCTCGAAGCCGAGCGCCCTGTAGAACGGGACGCCGTCGGGAGCCGGCGCGAGCACCGCGAGCTCGCAGCCGCGCGCCTGCGCCTCCAGTAAGCGCACATGGGCGAGGGCTGTTCCGATCCCGCGCCGTTGCGCCGCATCGAGAACGACGATCTGCGTCAGCAGCACGGTCGTCTCGCCGTAGAACGCCGACGCGAAGCCGACCGGCGCTCCTCCAGCGCGTGCGAGATACAGCGCGACCCGCGGCTCCTCGCGCAACGCGAGCTCGCGGTACAGACGCTCGAACGGCTCGCGCTCGCTCGGATCGTCGAACCAGCCGTTCGAGCCGGCGAGATCGAACCACGCGGCGATGTCCTCCTCGGAGCGGGCGCGCTCGACCCCGGCCGACGGCGGGCGCAGGTCGAGGCCGGCGATCCGGGCCCGCATCTCCCACGAGTCGCGCTCGGCCCGGCAGCCTGCGGCGACGAGCGCGTCGCGCGACGTGCCGTCGCGACAGAGCCACGACGCCGGCGCGCGACGCTCGCCGAACCACGCGATCAGCTCCCGCGCCGGCGTGGCATTGTCGCCGACGACGCCGTTCTCCGTGTTCGACGCCGCACCGGTTCGCACGGCGTAGACGCCGTTCTCCTCGCGGACGTCGGCGGACGGCGCCGACCGCAGATGCGCGAGATACTCGGCCTGCGCGGCGAGCAGCGGGCTCGCCCACTCGCTCACGCCGGAACGCGCAACCTGAAGTCGAGCACGTCCGGGCGGTTGTAGTGCCCGACGGCGTCGAAGCGCTGTCGCTCCGCGAGCAGCGCCGCGGGATCGAGGTCCGCGTAGAGAATCGTCTCGGCGCCGTAGGCCGGCCCGGCGAGATACGAGCCGTCGGGAGCGAGGATCGCGCTACCGCCGCGGCCGACCAGCTCGTCGCCCGCGAGCTCGTCGCCGAGCGGGAAGTCGTCGGGATACGAAGACGCGCGCTGGAAGTGGCACGGCGAGATCACGTAGGCGCGGCTCTCGCGCGCGATGTGCACGAGCGTCGACTGCCAGGCGTCGCCGTCGTCCGCCGTCGACGCGATGTAGATCTCGACTCCGGATTCGTACAGCGCGAACCGCGCGAGCGGCATGTAGTTCTCCCAGCAGATCAGGCCGCCGATGCGGCCGAACGGGGTCGCCACCGCGTGCAGCCCGCGTCCGTCGCCCTGGCCCCAGACCAGGCGCTCGTGATTCGTCGGAACGAGCTTGCGGTGATGGAGCACGAGCTCACCCGCCGGCGAGTGATAGAGCAGCGCGTTGTAGACCGTCCCGGGCCGCTCCGCTTCGACCTCGTTCGCGCCGGTGACGATCCACACGCCGAGCTCCTTCGCGGCGGCAGCGATCCGGCGCTCGGACGCTTCGCCGACCGCCACCGAGTTCGCGGCGAGCCGCGCGAACGTCTGCTTCGCGCGCTCGTCCTGCCAGCCTGCGAAGGCCCTCGCCCAGCGGGAGGACGGATAGACGGGCACGTACGTCTCGGGGAAGACGACGAGCTCGGCGCCGTTCCGCGCCGCCTCGGCAGCCAGCTCCTCGAGCCGGTCGAGGGTGCGCTCGCGGTCGAGCACGACCGGCTCCGCCTGCACGCACGCGACCTTGACGGCGCGTTCCACGGCTTCAGCCTACGCCGAAGCCGCCGCCTCCCGGGGACTCGATTCGCACGACGTCGCCCGCACGCAGCTGCCGCGTCACCTTCGCCGGCTGCTCCTCCCCGTTGACGAGCGTCCGGCCGCGCGCGCCGTCGCCGCCGCCAGCGGCACCGCGCGGCGCATGCGCGCGCCGCTCGGCGAGCACCGAGAGGCGGCAGTCGTCGAGCACACGCAGCTCGCGCACGACGCCGTCACCGCCGCGACGGGCGCCGCTTCCGCCCGACCCCTCGCGCAGGTGCCAGCGCTCGACGCGCAGGGGATAGGAGAGCTCGAGGGCCTCGACGGGCGTGATCAGCGTGTTCGACATGGCGACGTGCACGCCCGAGGGGCCGTCGGCATCCGCGCAGGCGCCTTGCCCGCCGCCGATCGTCTCGTAATACGTGAAGCGGTCGTTGCCGAGCGCGACGTTGTTCATCGTCCCCTGTCCCTGCGCGTAATCACCGAATGCACGGAAGACGACGTCGACGATCCGCGACGACGTCTCCGTGTTGCCCGCGACGACTGCGGCCGGACGCCGGGCATTGACGAGCGTGCCTTCCGGCGCGGTCACCGTCACGGGAGCGAAGGCGCCGCCGGATGCCGGCAGGTCGGGCTCCGTCAGGCAGCGCACGACGAAGTAGCACGCGGACTTCGTCACCGCGAGCGGGCAGTTGAGGTTGCCGTCGCTCTGCGGATCGGTGCCGTCGAAGTCGATGCGCACCTCGTCGCCCGCGACCTCAAGGGTCGCGCGGATCGTCACCTCGCCGTCGACCGCCTCCACGACGTCCTCGGCGGTCCGCCTGCCGTCGGGCAGCCGCTCGAGCGCGGCGCGCACCATGCGCTCCGAGTACGCGTAGAGCTCGTCCATCGCCGCGGCCACGCGGTCGGTGCCGCGGCGCTCGAGGAGCTCGTCGATGCGCCGCTCGGCGAGCCGGTGCGCGGCGATCTGGGCGCGCAGGTCGCCGCGCCGCTCGTCCGGGTTGCGCGCGTTCGCCACGAAGAGCTCGACGACCTCGCGCGTCAGCGGCGTCGGCGGGACGATCAGCCCTTCCTGGTAGAGCTCGCGCGAGAACGCGGGCAGGCTGGCGGGCTCCATCCCGCCGACGTCGGCGTGGTGCGCACGCGAGCAGGCGAAGCCGAGCGCCGTCCGCGAGACGAGCGTGATGTCCGGCAGGTGCGTGCCGCCCGTGTACGGGTCGTTCAGCATGCAGACATGTCCCGGTGCCTGGCACCAGGGCATGGCCGCCGCGACCGCGTCCGGCATCGCGCCGAGATGGACGGGAATGTGCTCCGCCTGCGCGATCATCCGTCCTGCCTCGTCGAAGATCGCGGTCGAGCAGTCGCGGCGCTCCTTGATGTTCGCGGAGAAGGCGGAACGGATGAGCACGGCGCCCATCTCCTCCGCGACCGCGCGCAGCGCGCTGCCGATCACCTGCAGCTCGACGTTCACCGCCGTAGCACCAGAGTCCCGTCGGCGTTCGTCTCGCCGCTCCAGCCGTCCGGCACCCAGCACGTCGCCCCCGGCAGCTCGACCACGTCCGGCCCCGTGACCTTGTAACAGTCTGTTGCTTGGAAGGCGACGTCGGGGCCGGGCACGACGTCGGCCGTGCGCACCGCGACGAGCTCGATCTCGCTCGCCGGATCGGCATAGCCGTACCGCTCCTCGTGCGCGCGGTGGAAGGCGGCTGCGAGGTCGGGCTGCAGCGGCACCGTCAACTCGAACGACTGGCCGCGATAGCGCAGGTCGGCCTCGCCCTCCGCCGGGAGATCGTCGAACTCGGCAAGCGGCCGGACGTACGAGACGACGCGGTCGCGACGCTCGTCCCCCGCGGCGAGCCCGAGCGCCGACAGCACGCCGGCCGCCCGCGGGACGAGCACCGCCTCGATCCCGAGCTCCTCGGCGAGCGCGCACGCATGCAGCGGGCCCGCGCCGCCGAACGCGACGAGCGCGAACTCGCGCGGGTCGTGACCACGCTCGACGGAAACGACACGGAGCGCGCGCAGCATCTCGGCGTTCACGACCTCGACGACCGCGGCCGGATCGAGATCGCCGAGCGCGCGCGCGGCCGCGTCGCGGTCGAGCACGAGCCCGCCGGGCAGCTCGTCCGGGAGCCGCCCGAGCAACAGGTTCGCGTCGGTGACGGTCGCGCCCCCGCCGCGGCCGTAGGACGCCGGACCGGGACTGGCGCCGGCCGATTCCGGGCCGACGCGGATCGCCCCGCCCGCGTCGCGCCGGGCGAGCGAGCCGCCGCCGGCGCCGACCGTGTGCAGGTCGACCGTCGGCAGCCGGATCGGCAGCCCGCCCACCGCACGTTCGGCAACCCGCGCGGCGCGCCCGCCGGGCAGCAGGCAGACGTCGGTCGAGGTGCCGCCCATGTCGAACGCGATCGCGTTGTCGAACCCGGCGCGCCGCGCCACGAGCCCGGCGCCGACGACCCCGCCGGCGGGCCCCGAGACGAGCAGCGTCGCCGGGTGCGCCGCCGCCGCCTCGAGCGGCGCGACGCCGCCCGACGAGAGCATCACGAGCGGCGCGGGCAGGCCGGACTCGCCTGCCGCAGCCGCGAGCGCCCGCAGGTAGCCAGCGGCGACGGGTGCGAGATACGCGTCCGCCGCTGTCGTCGAGGCACGCTCGTACTCGCGGAACTCGGGAGCGACCTCGTGCGAGGCGACGACGTGGACGTTCGGATGCCGCTCGCGCAGGGCCTGCACGATCGCCTGCTCGTGCGACGCATCGCGGAACGCGAAGAGCAGACAGACGGCGACGGCTTCCGCATCGCCGAGGTCGGGCAGCGACGCCGGGTCGAGGGGGACGAGCTCGCCGGCCGGGCCGAGCCGTCCGCGCACGCCGTGACAGCGCTCGAGCGGCACGAGCGGCTCGGCGTGCTGCGCGCACAAGCGGTACAGGTGCGCGCGCGTCTGCCGGCGCAGGTGGAGCAGATGCTCGAAGCCGGCGTTGGCGACGAACGCTGTGCGCGCACCGCGCCGTTCGAGCAGCGCGTTCGTCGCGACCGTCGTGCCGTGGACGAAGCGCTCGACGTCGCCGGCGCCGACGGCGCGCGCCGCGGCGAGCACCGATTCCTCCTGTCGCGCCGCCGTCGGCACCTTCGCCGTGCGTACGTCACCGCGGTCGACGAGAACTGCGTCCGTGAACGTCCCGCCGACGTCGACGCCCAGGATCGCCACGCGCGTACTCTGCATCGCCGTGCCGATCCGCGCGTTCCTCTTCGACTTCGACGGCCTCATCCTCGACACCGAGACGGCGTCGCGCGCGGGCTGGGAATGGCTCTACCGCGAGCACGGCCACGAGCTGCCGCCGGACAAGTGGGCGACCGTCGTCGGAACGCTGCACACGTGGAATCCGATGGACCACCTCGAAGAGCTCGTCGGCGAGCCGCTCGAGCGCGAGGCGCTGAACGAGCGCCGCTATGCGCACGAGCTCACGCTGATCGAAGCCGAGGAGCTGCGGCCGGGAATCGCGGACTACATCGATGCGTGCGACCGCCTCGGTCTGTGGCGCGCAATCGTGTCGAGCTCGTCGCGCCGCTGGATCGACATGCACCTTCGGCGGCTCGAGCGCGCCTTCGGGTGGCAGGCGATCGTCACGGCCGACCACGATCCGGCGCGCGCGAAGCCTGGGCCGACGCTGTACCTCGAGGCGCTCGAGCTGCTCGGCGTCGCCGCCGCCGAGGCGATCGCGTTCGAGGACTCGCCGAACGGCGTCCGTGCCGCGCAGGCTGCGGGGATCTACACCGTCGCGATCCCGAACGCGGTCACGCGCGACTACGGCCTCGACGAAGCGGATCTCGTGGTCGATTCGCTCGCCGAGCTGCCGCCCGAGGACCTGCTGGCCGGCTTCAGCTGACGGCTCGCGCGAGCGCGGTCGCTGCCGCGCCCACGACGACGACGAGCCAGATCGGCGCGCGAAGCGCGATCGCGACGAGCCCGGCGCCGACGCCGGCGAGGCGCGCGTCGGGCGCGAGGCCGCGTCCGCGGCCGAGCGCCTCCGTCACGACGAGGGCGGCGAGAATCGCCGGTGCGACCACGTCGAGCAGGTCGGCGACACGCGGCGGCAGCTTCCTGCCGGACACTGCGACCGGGCCGACCGCCTTCAGCACGACGGTGCCGGCGCCGACCGCGACGACGCTCGCCCAGGCCGCGCTCATCGCCGCCGCCAGCCCGCGGCGACCGCAGCCGTCGCCGCGATGATCGGGATTCCGGGCGGCGTGAAGGGGACCAGGACGGCCGCGATCGCCGCACCTCCGAGCGCCGCTGCGATGCGGCGGCGATCGAGGAGCTGTGCCGCGAGCAACGCCGCGAAGAGCGCCGCGAACGCACCGTCGAGGCCGAATGCGGAAGGGTCGCCGATCGCCTGCCCGGCGAGCGCGCCGAGCGCAGTGCCCCCGACCCAGGCGAACCACAGCATCGCACCGATGCCGAGGAGGATGCGATGGTCGAAGCGCGTCGTCCCGCCGCCGGAGAGCGCCCACGACTCGTCCACGACGAGCTGCGCCTGCGCGAGCCGCTTCAGGGGGCTGCCGCGGAACGAATGCGCGACCGTGATCCCGATCGGCGCATACCGGGCGTTCAGCAGGAGCGCGGCGACAACGGCCGCGGCGACGCCGCCGCCGGCGCCGAGCACGGAGACGGCGGCCACCTGCGACGACCCCGCGAAGGTCGTCGCCGACATCACGATCGCCGCGAGCGCGTCCAGATGCGCGGTGCGCGCGAGCACGCCGAACGACGCGCCGAGCGCGGCCGCCGCCGGAAAGAGGGGCGCGGCCACACGAGCCCCTTTACGCACGCCGGCTCCGGAAACGGCGCGCTTTCTCGCGGTTGCCGCAGACGGCCATGTCGCACCATTGGCGCGAGCGGTTACGTGCGCCGTCGACGAACGCCCACTGGCACGTGTCCGAGCGGCAGGCCTTGAGGCGCGGCCACGAGCCCTCTGCCATCGCCGCCGCGACGGAGGCGAGCACGCGCGCGACGGTGCTGCGCTCGTGGGAGCGAAACGCGAGCTTCCCGTCGGCGAAGCCGACGCGCAGGCCGGCCCGGCGCGACGCGCGGTCGAGCACATCGGAAGCCGCTGCGACATCGACGGCGACGCCGGTGTGAGCGCGGAGGAGGACACGGATCGCCTCCCGCACCTCGCGGGCGCCGGCATCGGCAAGCTCCTCCGTGCCTGCTTCGAAATCGGCGGTGTTGACGAAGTCGCGGACTGCTTCCAATGCCGTCATAACCTGTGTTAGTTTATCACCGGTTACTAGCCCAAGGAGGGCGAACATGAGCTCCTACAAGGCCGCACATCTGGACGACATCAAGGCGGAGCAGTGGCCGTACTGGGCGCCGATCCGGCACCACTTCGACATCGGCGCGTTCGGGATCAACGCCTGGCGCGGCACGAGCGGCGAGGAGGTGATCAAGCGCCACGACGAGACCGAGCAGAGCCACGAGGAGCTCTATCTCGTGCTCAGCGGACGTGCGACGTTCACCGTGGGCGGCGACGAGATCCCGGCGCCGGCCGGCACGATCGTCTACATCCCGGATCCGAGCGCCGAGCGACTCGCCGTGGCGAACGAGGACGGCACGGTCGTGCTCTCCGTCGGCGCGCCGCGCGGCCGGACGTACGAGGTCGCGGGCTGGGACACGCAGTACCTGGAGGGAGGCGCATGATCGCACGCGTCTGGCGCGGCGCGACGCGCGCGGCGGACGCCGACGCGTACGCGGCGTATCTCGAGGAGAGCGGGATGCGCAGCGCGCGCTCCGTGTCCGGCTCGCGCGGCACGCTCGTGCTCCGTCGCGTCGAGGGCGACCGCGCCGAGTTCCAGACGATCCTCCTCTTCGGATCGCTCGACGACATCCGCGCATTCGCCGGCGACGACATCGACCGCGCCGTGTTCTTCCCGGAGGACGACCGCTACCTCGTCGAGCGTGAGCTCTCCGTCGCCCACTACGAGGCTGACGTCGTTCAGGGCCCGGAGAGCGGCTGAGGCTCGTCGCTCGCGGCGGTCGTCTGGATCGCGACTGCGCCGAGCACGATCGCTCCGCCCACGAGCGTCGCCGCTCCCGGCTGCTCCGAGCGGAAGATCCAGACCCAGAGCGGGCCGAGGACGACCTCGAGGAGGGTGATCAGCGCGACCTCGGCGGCCGGAATCAGGCGGCCGCCGATCGTGAAGAAGACGAGCCCGAGGCCGATCTGCCCGACGCCGAGCGCCGCCATCAACGCGAGGTCGCGCCCGTCGGCCGTGCCCGGATGCGCGAACGGCGCCGCGGCGACGAGCACGAGCACCTGTGAGAGGCAGGTCGCGGGTGCCATCGAGACGTCGCGCTTGTGCCGCGTGATCACCATCGTCGCCGCGAACGAGACCGTCATCAGGAGCGAGAGCCCGAGCCCGAGGCTGCTCGGCCGCGTCGGGCCGCCCACCATCACCGCCACTCCACCCAGCGCGACAGCCATCGCGAGCCACGTTCGGCGGATCACACGCTCGCCGACCACCATCCCGAGCACCGCGGCGAGCAGCGGCGCGAGCGCGAGCATGAAGAGGATGTTCGCGACGCTCGAATGGTTGAGCGCGACGATGAAGCTTCCGGAGGAAACCGCCATCAGCGCTCCGATCGCGAGCCCGCCCGCGCCGATCGCCCTGAACGCCGGCGCCACGGCGCCCCGCTCCGCGACGGCGATGTAGGCGAGGAGGGCGAGGACGGCGAAGAGCGCGCGGCCGGCGAGCTGCGTCGCGACGCCGACCGAGAGCTCACGCTGCAGGATCCCCGCCGTCGACCACGCGACCGCCGCGAGGGCGACGAACACGCGCCCCCGCCTCACCTGCGCGCGGAGAGGCAGGGACGCGGTCGCCGTTGCCATTCAGCTCATTGAATCAACCCGCGCTGATCGCGCCGAAGAGACCGTGCTGCTCGCCGCTCGGCCCGGCGGCGAAATAGAGGGACGTCGTCGGGCCGGCGGCCGATCCGTTGCCGAACGCGATTCCCCAGAGGCCGTCGATCACCAGCAAGGTGCCGTCGCCGTGGCGGAGCTCGCCCTTGTACACCCAGTGGTTGCCACCCGTGTCCGCGTACGCCGCGATCCGGCCGTTGCCGAAGTTGCCGACGAGGAGGTCGCCGTCGAACACGCCGAACCCGCTGTTCGGCGCGAGCGCGAGCCCCCACGGCGCGTTCGGCGGCGCGTTCTTCCGGCCGCCCGAGGCGACGCGCGCGACAAGCTGACCGTCCGTCGTGTACTCGTCGACGTAGCCGGCGCCGTTGCCCGGCACGTCGTCGTGGCGCTGCGCGTCCTGCTTCGCGTAGGTGACGAAGATGTTCCCCTCGAGCGCCTGGATGCCGAACGGCCCGTAGCCCTTCGGCAGCTTCGGATCGGTGAACGCGCCCGTCGCGAGGGTCACCGGAGCGAACGTGCGGTCGAAGACGTCGACGCGGCCGTTGTGGAAGTCGGTCGCGTAGAGCCGGTCGGCAGCGGTCGTCAGACCCTTGTAGACGGCTCCCGTGCTCGAGTTGTCGACCCCTGGGATCGCCGTCGTGCCGTTCACGGCCGGCGACCAACCGAGGATCGTTCCGCCCTCCGTCGCGAAGAGGAAGCGCGCAGTGCCGCTCTTCCCGTTCTGGCTGACGACGAAGTCGGTGCCGATGCCGTTGAAGATCGTGCCGGTCGGCCCGCCTGCGACCGCGACGGTCAGCGCCTGCTTCACGCCGGTGCCGTTGTAGAGCGTCGTCGTGTCGGTGCCGTTGTTCGAGGTCCACCACGGCGTGGTCGGGCCGGCGACGAGCCCCCAGCCGTTGACGAGCTTCGCATCCGCCGTCGACGCCGTTCCGGCGGTGTCTGCGACGAGGCTCTGCATCGCATAGACGTCGTCCTGCACTCCTGCGCCGGCTGTCCCGGCGGCCAGCGCTGCGACAGCCGCGAAGGCGGCGACAGCGAATCGGAACGTCGACATGGAGCTCCTTTCGGTCGACCGAGCCGCCTCCCGGTACCGGTCACGTACGAGGGCACGCGGGCGGCGGATTCACCGGGCACCATGGCCTCGTGACCTGCCGGCTGGTCGCCTGCCTCGCCGTACTGGCCGTGCTCGCTCCGGCGGCCGACGCGCGGGGTCGGTCGGGCACGGATGCGTTCGTCGTTCGCAGCGGCTCCCGGCTCGAGCTCGCAGGCAGGCCGTTCCGGTTCGGCGGCGCGAACATCGAGTGGCTCGGCCTCCTCGGCTACGGTCCCGCCGATCCGGCCGGCCCCCGGCCGCCCAGCCACTTCGAGATCGACGACGCGCTCGCCACGGCGCGGATGCTCGGCGCCACGGTCGTCCGCAGCCAGACGCTCGTCGACTCGGTCGGCTGCGCCGCCTGCATCGAGCCCTCGCTCGGCGTCTTCGACGAGCGCGCGTTCGAGTCGAGCGACTACGCCCTCGCATCGGCGCGCGCGCACGGGCTGAAGGTGATCGCGACGATCGTCGGCGACGACGCCGCCGACGGCGGAACAGGCTGCGTCTACCTCCGCTGGCGCGATCTCGAGCCGGCGGGGTGCTCGCTCCTCTCGATGGACCCGTTCTGGTCCGACCCGGTCGTGATCGGCGACGTCGAGGCGCACATCGCCGCCGTGCTGAACCACGTCAACGTGTACACACACGTCGCCTACAAGGACGACCCCACGATCCTCGGCTGGGACCTCCTGAACGGCGGCGGCAGCCCGGTCGCCTGGACGAAGCAGATCGCAGGCTTCGTCCGGAGCGTCGACCCGAGGCACCTGATCCTCTCCGGCTACGCGAACGCGGGGCTTGCAGCCGTCGACGCCTGTGTCTCGTTCGTCTATCCGCACTGGGGCTTGCCGTACGCGGAGGTTCGGCAGTGGATCGCGCAGTGCGCGAAGCACGACAAGCCGTATCTCGTCTACGAGTACGGCTGGGACCGGACGAACTTCCCGACGCGTGCGCGGCTGCGCGGATTCCTCGCGACGCTGCAGCGCAACCCCGACGTGGCGGGTGACGCGTTCTGGGCGCTCGAGGCGCATGCCGACGGCCACGGCTGGCTGCCGATCCCGGCGGACGTGACCGATCCTGCGCAGGCCGCGACCGTGGAGACAGGCGAGTGGTGGGCGCTCTACTACCCCGGCATCCGGACGCTCGTCACGACCGTCGCCGACATGCGCGCGCGAGCCGAGACGATTCGCGCGCACGACTACGCGATGCGAGGACTGCACGTGCCGGCGCATCCGGTACCGCCGTCGCCGACGATCACATCGGTGCAGAACGGACGCGTGTACTGGCAGGGCTCCGCCGGTGCGCGCGCCTACACCGTGCAGCGCGCACCGCGGGCGGCCGGGCCGTGGCAGACGATCTGCCGCGAATGCGCAACCGACGTGGGCAACGGGTACCTCGACGCGAGTGCCGTGCCGGGCGCGTGGTACCGCGTGATCGCGTTCAACGTCGACGGCCGGCCGAGCCGCCCGTCGCCCGCGCTGCGGGCGAGCGCCGGCTGGCCGGCCCGCGCCTATCGTGTGCGCCGGAGCGGCAGGGCCCGGTGGCCCAGCCGGTCTTCAAAACCGGTACGCGCGTGTAGCCCACGCGTAGGTCAGTTCGACTCTGGCGCCGCTCCGTCCCTCCGCTTTCCCTGTATTTCGCACGAATCGAGGAAGTGGCCGTCACGTCGGCCGCATGATCAGCAGTTGCGGCTGTCCGTTCGAGCCGCTCTGGAGCGGGAAGTAGACGAGGTGCGTCGCCGGATCGACGGCGACCGTGTGCGCCTCTGTCGCCAGGAAAGAGATCCCGAGCGGCTTTGCCGAGGCCGCCGTTTCGGCGAAGACCGCGACCACGCCGCTCTCGGCGGAGACGTAGAGACGCCGCTTCGCGGCGTCGAAGGCAAGCACATCGGGGAACGACCCGACGCTAAAGGTGCCGGTGAAAGACAGCGTTCGCAGGTTCAGCGTGAGCAGCTTCGCGTTCCCGTCACAGGCGACGAAGGCGATCCGGTGAGGCGAGTCGATTAGCAGCCCGTGGTCGTTGTTGCAGTTCGGCACGTGGATCCGTTTGATGATTCGATTCGTTTTCGGGTCGATGACGGCGATCTCGTCACGGGTCTGAACGTCCGCGAGCACGCGATCGGTCGCCGGGTCGAACTGGACGTTGCCTGCTTGCCCCCCGAGCGAGATGGTCGCGATCCGGTGGCCCGCGGCCGTGATCACGGTCTCGACGCCTCCGCTTTCGTCCGAGACGAAGACGCGTCGTTGTACCGGGTCGTAGGCGAGCCCGTCCGGATACTCGCCGGCCGGCGCCCTTGCGAGAACGGCGCCGGTTCGTGCGTTGATCGTCAGCACCTCGCGCGCATTCGTCGCTGAGGCGTAGACGCGGCCGATCTGCGGCACCGCGATGACACCATGCACGCCGGGCGCAAAGATCGTCTTCGTGATCTTGCGATTCACGAGGTTGAAAGCGAGGAGCTGGCTCGCATCCATATGCGAGATCCAGAGCGTGCGCGTCGTTGGGTCGATGCTTGTGTAGTCGAAGCGGACAGGTGGGCCGCTCAGCGGCACCCGAGCGACCTGACGGAGCGGGAGCGAGCCACCGGTGCGAGCACTCGCCGCCGCCGCGGTCGAGACGATTCCAACGACAGCCGCGAGGGCGATCACTCGTCTCACAACAGCTCCTCCTACCAGAAAAACGGCAGATGAGTTTCTCGTCGACGCGACGTCTACCTCTACTGAGCGTTTTTTCGGGCACTATCCGACCGTGTTCGCGCCCGTCGCCGTTGTCATGGTCTCCGCAGTCGCGCTCGCCCACGGCGGCGCCTCGATCGCGCCGCCTCCCGATCCCGGGCCCTGGCAGCAGCTCGGGCGGACGGTGACCTCCCGTCCGGGCAAACTCGCGCACTTCTACCGGCTCGCGCAGCGGCCGACGGCGCTCGGCGTGGTCGCCAGCTCGAGCTCCGACAAGCCGATCCGCTTGACCTGGTTCTCCTACTGCGAGGAACAGTCAGACGACGGAATGACCACCCAGAACCAGGCGATCGTCACCCAGGCTCACAGGATCGTCGTCCGTCCACCGGTGTTCGGCGGAGCGACACTCTGCACCGTGTCGGTGACGATTCGCGTCCCTGATGGCAGAGCGAGCGCCGCCGTCTACGGCTACTAGGCCGCGGACAAGGCTCCAGAGCACCGCGAGCGCAAGGTGCGATTCCTGCAGCGTCAATGTCGCGGTCGCAAGATCCTCGAGCAGACTCCCCGGACGGCTGTTTTCCGAGCGCTCGACCGGCGCGAGACTCCGCAGCGAGCGCTGAGACCGCGCCCTTTGCGTCGCGAAGAGGGGGAACCCCGAGCGGTCTCAGCGCCTCGCTGGGCTCGGATCGCAGCTGCACGCGCAGCCGGGCGGACGGGACCACCCTTTCCCGACCATGCCGGTTTGGTCTTCGAGCCAGGTCGCTCGCTTCGCGCGCCCTTCTCCGTAGACCGCCTTACTCAGGCGGGCCCACGATCCCGGACGTCTTGGCTGCTCGTGCCGGATGTCTAGCCGGAAGGGCTCGAATGGGATCGGCGTCGACCGACGAACGCGAGGTGCGCGCTGCGCGAAACCGGGCGATCCTCCGCGCCGTCAACGAGAAGATCCTCGAGCTGAACGAGGCGTTCGGCGCCCTGCTGGGCACCTTCGCGATCGCCTGTGAATGTGCGGCCGGGAAGCCGTTTCCGATCGGTAGCGACGACGGCGCGGGGTCGGCCTAGAGCCTCGCCGCGAGCACGACGACGCAGAGCACGGCAGCGACCATCCAGAGCGCGAGCGTTGGAGTCGCGAACGACCTGCGGCGGCGGCCACCCCGAAACGGCATCCGGAAAGCGCAACGGATCAGAACCGGGAACGGGTGCGCCCCGGACGCCCGCGAGGCGACCCTCAAGCAGCGGGGCCGCGGTGCCGACAATCCGCTCACGATGGCAACCGAGCCCGAGCGGCCGCCCGAGAACACCGCCGACCTCGTCGAGTGGGCGCAGCGGCAGGTCGTGAAGACCTCGTGCGGCCTCTGCGGCGAGTCGGTCGAGGCGCCGGCCGATGAGGCCCGGGCTTGGTTTGCGGCGCACCGCGCGACCGCCCATCCCGAGCTGCCCGAGCCGGTAGCACAGCGAACGCAGCGGCGGAAGCCGGCGGGAGGAGCGGCACCGCGTGACGCCCGCGTGGCGTCCTGACGTGCGCGTCCCGGCCCGGTAGGCCGGTCCCGCTCCGGCGCCGAAGCAGAAGGGCCAGGTCGGAGCGAGGCGCCACCCGACCTGGCCCGATTCTCTCCGAGCCCTACGCGACCTGTCGGACGTTCAGCGGCCCGGAATCGGTACTGCAGACGGTCGTCATCCCGCCGCCGGCGACGAGCTGGTCCGCGAGGACGGCGACCGGGATGTTGACCCCGCATACCGTCGCTGCGACGTTGGCGGCGACGGCGAGGTTCGTGTTGTTGAGAATGTTCACGTCGCCGAGGCTGACGTTCACGAGCCCGTTCTGTCTCGAGTTGTTGCCTCCGGCGTTCGGCGGTGTCGTCGGCGGACCGTTCTGCGACTGCGTCACGGCAAGCGGTCCTGCGGTCGTGTCGCAGATCGTCGACTGGCCTCCGGCGATCACCTGCTGTGCGAGCACGGCGACCGGAACGTTGACGCCGCAGACGGTTGCAGCAATGTTCGCGGCAACCGCGAGGTTCGCGTTGTCGAGCACGTTCACGTCGCCGAGGCTGACGTTCACGAGCCCCGTCTGGTTCGAGTTGTTCGCGGCGGCGGCGGACACAACGCCTACCCCTGCGAATGTCATGGCAGCAACGAGTGCCGCGATAGAGCGCTTGGCTCTCACGACTCACCTCCCTGGGCTGAGACCCTGTCGTGCGCCCGGTGCGGGCGCTATGGCGTCAGGTGCGAAGGCCGAGTCTCACGTGGGCCGCCCGTTCCTCGTCAGGCGGCCACCGCACCGCGGATTCGACTACCAGTAGCCGCCGGGCACGAGAACCAAACGCCCTGGTTGAAAGCCATGTTCCTGCCGGCGCGCGGGCCGCGAAACGCCGAGGGCCGCCCGCAGGCGGCCCTCGCCGTCGACCATGCTCGTGCGGTTCGGCTCAGCGGCCGGAGACCCGCGCGATGTAGCGACCGGTCACGGTGCCGACGCCGGTCACGTCGTCCCAGGCCTTGTTCGTCGTCAGCGACGAGTCCTGGTTGAACGTGCGCACCGAGTACACGATCCCGGCGGCGGCGTTGTAGCCGTTGACGAAGTCGGACCGGATGTTGCCGGCGTCCGGCTGCGTCCCCTTCGGATCGTAGAACGAGCTCGCGCCGTTCGACTGGGACTTGAGGCCGTAGATCAGCGGGTTCGCGAACCCGATCCGCTGACCCGCACCCTGCTGGGTGACCGCCTCGACGCCCGCGAAGAGCGGCGACGCGAGGCTCGTCCCGCCGATGCGGTACTCGCCGTAGTGGACGCCCGCCGGGCCGAAGCTGCTCGGCAGCGCGAAGTTCTGCGTCTCGCCGACGAGCATGCCCGTCGTCGGGTCCGCATCCATCGCGATGTCGGGCACCGCACGACCGCCCGTCGGGTCGGACGTGACGACGCCGTCCTGGTACCACGGCTCGCCGAAGATCTGGCTGTAGCCGCCGCCCGCGCCGTACTGGAACGGGATCGTCTGCACCCAGCTCGAGCCGTTGCCCGCGAGCGACCACTTCGACGTGCCCCAACCGGTCTCGAAGAGCCGGGTGTTGCCGTTGCCGATCGCAAGCGAGGTGCCGCCGACCGCGGTGACCCACGGGTCGCCGGCCGGGAAGTCGGGATGGATGTACCCGGCGGCATCGAGCTCGTCGCCGTAGTCACCCGACGAGAAGTAGTACCCGATGCCCTCGACCGCGCCCTGCTTGAAGACCGACTCGTAGGCCGCGACGGTGCCGGGGTCGATCGTGATGTAGAGCGTGCCGCCGATCACGACGAACGTCGGCTCGCCCCACGAATCGGTCACGATCGACGCGTTGTCGTCCTTGGCGACCTGCGCCAGCTGTGCGAGCAGGTCGTCGTCGTAGCAGCTCGCCGCGCCGTAATACGCGACGTTCGCCGCCGGTGCCATCCCGTGCACAGCCTCGACGTCGAGCGTCTGCTCGCCGTACCAGCCGTTGCCGCCGCATGCGGCGATCGGGTCGGGATCGGACGACGCACCCTCGGGGACGCTGTGGTCCGTGAACTGACCGGCCCCGAAGGCGGGATCGCCGTGCCGCGTCGCGTAGGTGTTCGCGTCGCTCTGCAGCACAGACGCGTCGAACGCGTCGGTGATCGCCACCGTCTGGCCCGCGCCGGTCAGGCCGGTGCCGGAGATGCCGTACGCGCCGCGGAACTGCGACGGCGTGTAGCCGCACACGGCATAGGGCAGCGCCTTGTTCTGGAACTTCGGCAGCGACAGCGCCTTCTGCTGGCCGTAGTACGACGAGCACGGCGTCGCGTTCACGAACCCGGCCGGTGCGCCGAGGTCATTCGTCGTGACCGCATGGCCGAAGTGCGTGAGGCCGGTGACTGCCAGCACCGTGCCGGCCACCGACGACGGAACCGAGAGGTCGGCCGTCGGCGCCTGCTGCGTCGAACCGTTCACGCTGTAGAGGCCGAGGCCGGCGCCGAACGCCGACGACATCGCCGCGGCGGAGCCGGTGACCGCCACGAAGTGGTTGTCCGGCCCGACGGCCGTGACCTTCAGGCCGGCCTGCGTGAGCCACGACTCGACCGCCGACACCTGCGAGGACGACGGCGCGAACTGCGCCACGTACTGCGCATGGCTCAGGAACTGCCGATACTGCGCATTCGACGGATCGCTGACCGCGCGCGTAAGCGCGTCCAGCTGCGACGCATTCCGCGGCGCGAGCCAGACCTTCGCCGACTGCGTGGTCGAGGCTCCGACCGAACCCGTCTGCTGCACCGCCGACGTCCACGTCGGCTGCGTCCCGGCGAGCACCTGCCGTCCGCTCTGTGACTTGCCCGCCGGCGGAGCGCCGACGGCGGCGGTTGCGGCGATTGCCGCAAGGCAGATGACGCCGAGCACTGCGACCGCGCCGCGGCGCAGAGGCAACTGCTTCATAGATTCGTACCCCACTTTCCTTGACCCCGCCGGCCCTCAACCGGCAGTGGACCCGCCATCCTGCCCGATTTCCGCGTCGGCCGCAAGCATCGGACCCCGAACCAGGGGCGTTTCCTCGAGCCGCGGCCGCGGAAGCATCGGCCCATGTCGCTCCGGCTCGCTCGGCGGCTCGGCGATGCCGCGTCATTCCTCGACCCGGTCGCAGACCTGCTGCAGGAGGCGGTCCTGGCGATCCCGAAGCCGGTGCGCAACGCGCTCGACGGCGTCTGGCTCGGCGCGCCGCTCCACCCGGCCCTGACCGACGTCCCGCTCGGCTCCTGGACGGCTGCGATGGTGCTCGACTCGCTCGAACCGGCGGCCGGCGAGGGCGCCGGCCGCGCCGCGGACGCGGCGCTCGCGGTCGGCGTGCTCGGCGCCGTTCCGGCCGCGGTCACCGGGTTGAACGACTGGAGCTACCTCCGCGGCGACTCGAAGCGGGTCGGCACGGTGCACGCGATTCTCAACACGACCGGGCTCGCGCTGAACATCGCGTCCCTCGCATTGCGGCGGAGCGGTCGACGCGAGACCGCGCGCGCGCTCTCGGGGCTCGCATTCGGCGGCGCCCTCCTCTCCGCGCACCTCGGCGGCCAGCTGAGCTTCGGGCTCGGCGTCCGCGTCAACCGCACCGCGTTCGAGTCGTCCGAGGCCGAGTGGCAGGCCGTGCTCGACGAGGACGAGGTGCAAGGAGACGCGCTGCGACGCGTCGAGGTCGACGGCGAGCCGGCGCTCGTGGCGCGGGCGCGGAACGGCTCGGTCTGCGCGATCGCGGCGCGGTGCACGCATCTCGGTGGACCGCTCGACGAGGGCGAGCGTGAGGGCGACGTGGTCACCTGTCCGTGGCACGGCTCGCGGTTCGATCTCTGCACCGGTGAGGTCGTCGACGGCCCGGCGGTCTTCCCGCAGCCGGTCTACGAGACCCGCGTCCGCGACGGACGCGTAGAGCTCCGCCCGGCGCAGAACACGTAGACACGCAGGAATAAAGGAGCCGGGGGCAGGCAGGGCTGCGGCTCCCTCACCACATCCCCCGGCTCCCACAGCCGCAGGCCAACCAGCCTAGCGCGGGTTCGATCAGCTTGAGCTTCCGACGTAGACGACGATCGGGCTCGCCTGCGGTGCCCGCTGTCCGCGCGCCGGCGTCTCGTACACGACCATGCCATCCTGCGTCGAGTCGCTCACCGGCCACTGCACCGTGATCACGCTGAAGCCGGCCGACTGGAGATCGCTCTGTGCGCTCGAGCCGTCCTCGCCCGTGACGTCGGGCACGCTCGTGCCGGGCTTCGGCTGCTGCCCCGCCGACACCTGCAGGCGAACGCGCGACCCCGCGTTCGAGTTCGAGACGACGACGCCGGCCGGTTGCGTGGAGGCGACGTACTGCACGATCACCTGCTGCTGGCCCTGTGCGATCTTCTGGACGGCAGCCGCGAGCCTCATGCCCGTGTAGTCGTTGCCGCGGGCGGTCGGCGTCGTCGTCGTCGTCGCGGGAGCGGTCGTCGTCGGCTGCTGTTGCTGGGCCGCGGTCGTCGTCGGGGCGGGCGCCGGCTGCGGCTTGCTCTTCGCGACGTTGAGCCGTACCGCCGAGCCCGGCCGGGCCTTCTGCCCGGCGGCCGGGCTCTGGGCGACGACGGTGCCGCTCGGCTGCGAGCTCGGGACGTGGACGACCGAGGCTTTGAGGTGCGCCTGGGCGAGCGCGGCGGCGGCCTGCTGCTCCGACTGTCCGGTCACGCTCGGCACAGACACGGCCGCCTGCCCCTTCGCAACCTGCAGGAGCACGCGCGTACCCTTTTTCGCCCGCTTGCCGGGCGCCGGCGACTGCGCCACGACCGTTCCCGGCGCCTGGGAGGACGCGACCTGCTGCAGCTTGGGCCGAAGCCCCCGCGCCTGCAGCGCGCGGACCGCGTCGGCGGCTGCGAGGCCCGTCAGGTCCGGCATCGCGACGCCGGGCGGGCCGTTCGAGACGAGCAGCGTGATCGCGCTCCCCTGCGCCACCGACTTCCCGGCCTGTGGGGCCTGCCCGATCACGATCCCCTTCGGCCGCCTCGCCGCCTTGTGAACGAGCTTCGAACCGAGCTTCGCCTGCCGTAACTGGAACTGCGCCGCCTGATAGCGGATGCCGACGACCCTCGGCACGGTCGCCTTCGCCGCGACGACGACCGCAGCGGGGCTCCGCGACGAGTGGTGGTGGTGGCGGTAGACGGTCAGCCAGACGAGGAAGGCCGCGAGGGCGGCGAGCAGCACGAGGCCGAGGGCCCACGCCCACCAGTCCTCGCGCGGCGCGGCGACGGCGGCGGGCTCGCTTGCGACGGCCGTCCGGCGCGCCGGCCTGCCGCCGTCGAGTCGGCGCACCGCCTCGGCGACGCGGCGGCGCCGCGCCCCCGGTAGGCGGGCGCGCTCGATCCACGCGACCCACGCGTCCTTCTGCTCCGGAGGCATGCCCCAGAAGCGGTCGCGCGCATGGCGGTTCGACGCTAGCGCGTCCTCGAGATCGGCCGGGACCTGACGAGCCATTCCGTCCGAGAAACGTCGAAGGCTGTCGAAAAGTTACGCAGCCTCGACCGGAAGGCCAGCGCGCAGCCAGTCACGCTTGCCGCCGCGGTAGATCCGGACGCGCGAGTAGCCGAGCGCGCGCAGCCGCGCGGCGACCCGATCGGAGGAGCGGCAGAGCCACGAGCCGCAGTAGACGACGATCTCCGCGTCGCGGTCCGGCAGCAGCGCGGGCGCGAGCGACTCGACCCGGCCACGGGGGAGGTTCAACGCGTTCGGCAGGTGGCGGCGCCGGAAGGCCGCAGTCGGCAGCGCCTCCACCAGCGTCACCTGCCCGAGGCGCTCGCAGAGCTCCTCGCGGCCGATCAGCTCGATGAGTCCCCTCGCATCTCATCGAGCGCGTCCCGCCCCCGCTCGTGGACGGCACGCCGGCGCTCGTCGGGGTCCGCCGCTTCGTCCACCGGCGTCTCCCCCGCCTCGAACTGCCCGCGGTCGTCGCCCGCTGCCCTCGCCTCCGCGAGCTTCGCGCGGAGCGCGTCCGCCGGGTCGGGCCCGGCCACGACCGGCTGCTGCGGCGCCCGCTTGTACGCGCGGTAGGCGGCCGCGCCGCCGGCGAGACCGGCGAGCCAGGCGAAGATGCGTCGCATGCGCGCGATGCTACAGTGGGCGCCGCTTCCTGCTCCGTCATCGCGCCGTCACGTCCCGAGCGGCGCCGGCAGTCGGAGCCGATTCAGACCATGGGAAGGAGGTCTCGGGACCTGTGACGACCTACGAAATCTTGCTCATGCTGGACCCGGAGGGCGAGGAGGCCCACCAGGACGAGCTGATCGCGCGCGTGCGCGAGCTCGTCGACCGCAGCGGAGGAACCTGGCGCTCGCACGACGCGTGGGGCCGCCGCCGGCTCGCGTACCCGATCGCGAAGAAGGGCGAGGGGATCTACCACCTCGTCGTCTTCGAGTCGACGCCCGAGACGCTCGACGAGATCTCGCGCGTGCTGAAGATCGACGATGCCGTCATCCGGCACATGGCCGTCAAGCACATCGAGGGCTCGCGCACGAGCGCGCCGCGTGACGACACGTCGGCGCCCGCGCCGGTCGCGGCTGCCGTCGCAGCGCCGGAGTACGCTGAGCCGAACACGCGTTCGGACGAGGAGGAGTAGCAGTGGCAGCCAACATCAACCGCGTCGTGCTCGTCGGAAACCTGACGCGCGACCCCGAGCTTCGGCACACCCCGGGCGGCACGCCCGTCTGCTCGCTGCGGATCGCGGTGAACAGCCGCCGCCGCGACGAGTCGGGCCAGTGGACCGACAAGCCGAACTACTTCAGCATCTCGGTCTTCGGCAACCAGGCCGAGAGCTGCGCGCAGTACCTCTCGAAGGGCCGCCCGGTCGCGGTCGACGGCCGGCTCGACTGGCGCGAGTGGCAGTCGCAGGACGGCGGCAAGCGCGAGTCGGTCGAGATCGTCGCCGAGTCAGTCCAGTTCCTCGGCGGCCGGGGCGACGGGGGCGGCGAGCTCGGCGGCAACCAGTTCGTCCCGGCCGGCGCCCCGTCCGAGTCGAGCGCCGACTTTCCCTCCGCCGCCGACGACGACATCCCGTTCTGATGGCGCGCGAACGGCAACAGCAGCGGAAGCGCCCGGGCGGGCCTGCGGGGGCGATCAAGCGCCGCAACTGCTACTTCTGCAAGGAGAAGATCACCGAGATCGACTACAAGAACGTGAACCAGCTGCGGCGCTACATCTCCGAGAAGGGGAAGATCCGCAGTCGCCGCATCACCGGCGCGTGCCGGCGGCATCAAGTGCAGGTCGCACAGGCGGTGAAGCGGGCCCGTGAGATGGCACTGCTGCCGTACGTCGCGGAAGGCGTCGAGTCGAGCGAGCGCGGGCCGCGGCCGCGGCGCGAGGACCGGGAGCGCTGATGGAGGTCATCCTGCTCCGCGACGTCGAGAAGATCGGCCTGCGCGGCGACGTCGTCTCGGTCGCGCGCGGGTACGCGCGCAACTTCCTCTTCCCGCGCAAGCTCGCGCAGGAGGCGACGACTGCGCGCGTCGCCGAGCTGCGCAAGCGCGAGGCGCAGCTCGCGCGGCACGAGGCGAAGACCGCCGAGCAGGCGCGGTCGATCGCAGCGACGCTCGCGAAGACGGAGCTGCGCTTCGAGATGAAGGCGGGGCCGACGGGCTCGCTCTTCGGCTCGGTGACCCCGACCGACATCGCCGACGAGCTGTGGGCGCGCGCGAAGGTGCGCATCGACCGGCGGAAGATCGGCATCGACAACATCAAGCGGATCGGCCGCTACCAGGTGCCGATCGACCTCTTCCAGGACGTCGTCGTCGAGGTGCCGACCCTCGTCGTCCCCGAGGGCGGCGAGCTGCCCTCCGACGAGGAGCTCGCAGCGATGGCGGCGGCCGAGCAGCAGGCGCCCGCAGCGGCCGAGGAGCCCGTCGCCGAGGAGCCGGTCGCGCCGGAGCCCGAGGCGGAGGCCGCCGAGACCGAGGACGAGCCGGCGGCGGAAGCGGAGCCCGAGTGGCGGGCCGACGCCGAGGCCGCGCTCGCGGACGAGTAACCCCGGACGCGCGCGCCGGCTCCGGCGTGCGCGTCCACAGACCTTTCAACCGGCTGTGGATGCTCGGCGGAACTTCCCGCTCCGAGCAGGCGATCCGTCCACAGCGCGCGCCGTCCGAAGCCCCTGCGAGGATGCGTTTTCCCTGCATTTCCCGCAAAAGGACATGTTAACAAGAGACCTATCGACAGGTAGCAACCGGCGCGGGCGCGTGGTGGAATCCCGGCGCGCATGACGATGCTCGCGGCCGTTCCGGACAGCGCTCCCGTCCCGCCTCAGAACCTCGAGGCCGAGGAGTCGGTGCTCGGGGCGATGATGCTCTCCCCAGGGGCGATCGGCGCCGTCAGCGAGATCCTCGACGCGAAGGACTTCTACCGGGAGTCCCACGCGAAGATCTACCGGGCCGCCCTCGCGCTCTACGCGAAGGGCGAGCCCGTGGATGCGATCACGCTGACGGACGAGCTGGAGGAGCGGAGCGAGCTCGAGGACGTCGGCGGCCGTGTCCGCTTGCACGAGCTCGCGGCGCTCGTCCCCGCGACCGCGAACGCCGCGCATTACGCGCGCATCGTGCGCGAGACGGCAACCCTGCGCGGCCTCATCCGCGCGGGCGGCGAGATCTCCCGCCTCGGATGGGATCGCCCGGGCGAGGCGGGAGAGCTCGTCGATCGTGCCGAGCAGATCGTCTTCGACCTCTCGCAGCAGCGGGTGACCGGCGAGTTCACGCACATCGACGCGCTCTTGAAGGAGAGCTTCGAGCGGATCACGGCGCTCTACGAGGCCGGCGCCGACGTCACGGGAACCGCGTCCGGGTACCGCGAGCTCGACCGGCTGACGTCCGGCTTCCAGCCCGGCAACCTGATCATCGTCGCCGCACGCCCGTCGATGGGGAAGTCGGCGCTCGCACTCTGCATGGCCGCGAACATCGCGGTGCGGCAGAACGTCCCGGTCGGGATGTTCACGCTCGAGATGTCGAAGTCCGAGGTGACGCAGCGGTTGATGTGCAGCGAGGCAAAGGTGGAGTCGCAGCGTCTCCGCACCGGCAAGCTCGCACCCGACGACTGGCCGCGGCTGACGGCGGCGTGCGACAAGCTCGCGAAGGCGCCGATCTACGTCGACGACACCGGCTCGATCAACATGATGGAGATCCGCTCGAAGGCGCGGCGGCTCAAGTCGCGCCATCCCGATCTCGGCCTGCTGATCGTCGACTACCTGCAGCTGATGACGAGCGGGAGCACGGCGGAGAACCGCGTGCAGGAGGTGTCGCAGATCTCGCGCTCGCTCAAGATTCTCGCGCGCGACCTCGACGTGCCGATCATCGCGCTTTCGCAGCTCTCGCGCGCGGTCGAGCAGCGCACCGACAAGCGGCCGATCCTCTCCGATCTGCGCGAATCGGGGTCGATCGAGCAGGACGCGGATCTGGTCGCGTTCATCTACCGCGACGAGTACTACAACGACGAGTCCGATCAGCAGGGGCTCGCCGAGGTGATCCTCGCGAAGCACCGGAACGGCCCCACGGATTCCCTCAAGCTCTCGTTCCTGAAGCGCTACGCGAAGTTCGCCGATCTCGCGGCATGAGCGTCGGCTCGACAGCGCTGCCGAGGAGCGAGCGGCGCCGGAGCTGATGCGCGACCAGGTCGTGGAGATCGCCCCGCTCGCGACGTCCTTCACGGCCGTCTGCGTCGAGTGCTGCGACCTGAACGCCGCGGAGGGCTACTCGAGCTCGACGTTCGCGGGACGGCTCGACCTAGACCTCGACCGCGGCACGTTTCTCTGCCGCCGCGGCCACACGGTCCAGGTGATCCGCGCGCAGCCCGTCGCGGCCGCGGGCGACGCGGCTGCCTGAGCCACGTCCGGTGCCAGCCTCCTTGCCGGCTTCGGAACAGCTTCGTCACGGAGTGTCCGCAAGCCCGCTCCTGCCCTTACGCGCGCCGTGACGCAGTCGTGACGAAGACGTGAAGGAGGGTGGCACCGGGCGTGTCCGTTCGGTCGGACCGTCCTGAGGGTGGGTCTACACTCCGGGCGTGCCTGCGACCGTCATCGTCGGGGCGCAGTGGGGCGACGAGGGGAAGGGGAAGATCGTCGACCTGCTGGCGCAGGATTCGGACGTCGTGTGCCGCTACCAGGGCGGGCCGAACGCCGGGCACACGATCGTCGTCGGCGGCGAGACGTTCAAGATCCGGGCGCTGCCGAGCGGGATCGTGCGCGGCAAGCCGTGCGTGATCGGGAACGGCTGCGTCGTCGACCCGGAGGTGCTGATCGGCGAGCTCGACGCGTTCGAGCAGCGTGGCTATTCGACGGACGAGATCTATGTCTCGGGGAACGCGCACCTGATCATGCCGTGGCACCTTGCGATCGACCAGGCGAGCGAGCGCCGGCTCGGGAAGCTCGCAATCGGGACGACCAGGCGCGGCATCGGGCCCGCGTACGCCGACAAGGCGATGCGCCTCGGCATCCGTTTGCAGGACATCCTCGACGCGAAGATCCTCCGCCAGAAGATCGAGGTCGCGCTCGCCGAGAAGAACCTCTGGCTCGAACGCGTCTACGAGTCGGAGCCGTTCGACCTCGAGACTGTCGCCGCCCGGTACGAGGGATACGCGCAGCGGCTCCGGCCATACGTCGCAGACACCTCGCTGTACGTCGACAACGCGCTGCGTGACGGCAAGCACGTCCTGTTCGAGGGCGCGCAGGCGACGTTGCTCGATCTCGACCACGGCACCTATCCGTTCGTGACGTCGTCGAACCCGGTCGCGGCGAACGCGGCGACCGGCGTCGGAATCGGCGCGAAGCGCATCGACCGAGTCATCGGCGTCGCGAAGGCATACGTCACGCGTGTCGGCGAAGGCCCCTTCCCGTCGGAGATCGAGGGGCCGACGCAGGAGCAGATGCGGGAGCTCGGCCAGGAGTACGGCACCGTCACCGGCCGCAGCCGGCGCTGCGGCTGGCTCGACCTCGTCGCGCTCCGCTACGCCGTGCGCGTCAACGGCATCGACCAGCTCGCGCTGACGAAGCTCGACGTGCTCTCGCACTTCGACGAGTTGCCGGTGTGCGTCCGTTACCGTCTGCCGGACGGGGCCGAGACCCCCGACTTCCCGGCACACCAGAGCGACTTCCACGCGGCGCGGGCGGTGTTCGAGACGTTGCCAGGTTGGTCGGAGCCGCTCGACGGCTGCGAGTCCGTCGGCGGCCTCCCCGAGCCCGCGCGCCGCTACGTCGAGCTCGTCGAGCGCGAGCTCGACGTCGAGGTGACGCTGATCGGAACGGGCGCGGAGCGCTCGAGCGTGCTCACGCGCGCCTGAGCCGCGCCGCCCAGGCGCTGCCGGCCAGCGTGAACGGGCCATCGGGCTCGCCGAGCTGCCGGCGGAGCTCCTCGCGCGCGGCGGCGCGCTGCTCCTGCGAGAGCGAGTGCAGCCAGACGCCCGCCGGGCCGACGCCGCCTGCGAGCGCCTCGCAGAAGTCGTCGAAGCCGGAGTAGTCGGCCTCGACGGTCAGTGTCTCGAGCTCAGCGTCGCCGCCGAGCAGCTCCCGCGCCGCCTCGGGCGACCGATAGGGCGACACATCGGCGCTCCGCTCCGGCGTGATCACGGCCTGCGTGCGGTTGATCGCGGCGAGCAGCTCCATCTCGTCGCGCGTCCACATGCAGATCGCGACGACGCCGCCGCTGCGCACCACGCGGCGCATCTCCGCGATACCCGCCCGCGCGTCTGCCATGAACGCAACGACGAGCTGTGCCAGCGCGGCGTCGAACGACTCGTCGGGCCACGGCAGCTGCTCCGCCCCGCCCCGGCGCGCGTCGATGTCCGGAAACCGCGTGCGCAGCGTCGTCGCGAACTCGGGCGAGGGATCGACGGCCGCGACCTCGGCGCCTCGCCGAACGAGCTCTGCCGTCAGCGCGCCGGTGCCTGCGCCGACGTCGAGGACGCGGTCGCCGCCGGCGACGCCCGCGAAATCCGCGAACGCAGGGGCGAGGCGCGTGGAGAAGCGCCCCATGAACCTGTCGTACGCGGCGTCAGAGCTGAACATCGCCGGGAGTATTCACGTTCACGAGCACGTTCGGGTCGAGTTCGACCGTCGCGACGTCGAGACCGGCGAGTGCTTCGCGCAACCCGAGCCGCCCCGCTGCCACTGCGCGCTCGAGCGTGGGCAGGATCCGCGTCGCATAGGCACCCGGCAACGGCCCGGTCGGAGGCACGGCCGCGTCGCGGCAGGCCGCGGCGAGCGCGTGCAATGCACCCGACGTCAAACGCGGCATGTCGACGGGAACGGCGACGACGACGTCGTGCTGCGCGGCGCGGAGCCCTGCGAGGAGACCCACGATCGGCGCGCGCACCTCGGTGCCGTCGCCGAGCACCGGGAACGGCAGCTCGAACTCGTGCTTCCCGACCGCGATTCGCTCCTCGCACGCCTCGCCGAGGAGACGCCACGCACGCTCGGCGAGCGGCTCGCCGTCGACGACGGCGAGCGCCTTGTTCGAGCCGAAGCGCGTGCTCGCGCCGCCGACGAGCAGCACGCCGGTCAGCGGTCGACGCGCCACGCCTCGGTGTAGACGTTCGCCCCGCCGCCGCGGACGAACCCGCACAGCGTGATGCCGCGATCTGCGGCAAGCGCGACGGCGAGGCTGGACGGCGCGCCGACCGCCACGAGCACGGGACAGCCTGCGACGGCCGCTTTCTGCACGAGCTCGAACGAGAGCCGGCCGCTGACACACAGGATCGTCTCGCCGAGCGGCAGGCTGCCGTTCGAGAACGCCCAGCCGATCACCTTGTCCATCGCGTTGTGGCGCCCCACGTCTTCGCGCACGCAGAGCAGCTCGCCGTCCGGCGAGAAGAGGCCCGTCGCATGCAGCCCGCCCGTGACCTCGAACGCGCCCTGCTGTGCGCGCAGTCGGACGGGTAGCTCGACGACGACGTCGAGTCCCACTCGCAGTTGCGCCGCGACGCGTGGCGCGTCGACCGCAACCGCGTCGAGCGCGCCCTTTCCGCAGACGCCGCACGACGAGGTCGTGTAGAAGCTCCGCTCGAGCCGCTTGGGGTCGAAGCCGGGCGCGTCGACCTCGACCGTGTTCGCGGCGAGATCGGCGGGCGGCTGCGCGCTTGCGGGTCGAAGCCCTTCCGAGAGACAGAAGCCGAGCGCGAGCTCCTCGTCGTGCCCCGGTGTTCGCATTGTCACGGCCACAGGCCGCCCGTTGATCCGGACCTCGAGCGGCTCCTCGACCGCGACGCGGTCGCGCTCGGACCGCCCCGCCGGCAGGCGCACGACGTCGACCGCCGCGGCCGAGTACGGCGGAGCTCCGTCCATGGCTAAGACCTTACGCTTCGGGTTCGCCCGGCTGGGTGATGTCGCCGCCGGCTGCGGCGCGATTCTGGACGAGGTGGTCGTAGATCGCGCGGTAGCCGTTGACCGCCGCGCCGATGTCACCCGCGGAAAGCTCGTCGGAGCCGCGTTCGTACGCGTCCTTGATCTCGCGCGCCGCCAGGAACTCAGCGACGAGCTCGCGCTCGTCGCCTTCCCGGACGACCGGATCCGCGATGTCGTAGCCCGTCTCCTCGAGCATCCGCGCGACGAGGTCGTCGAGCTCGGGAAGCGCCGCGGCCGGCTCGTCGCGCAGGTCGTCCTCGAGCGACGCCATCTCGCTCTCCCACTCGTGTCTGTCGAGGCCCGGCTCGTACATTCTCACTGCGTCCTGCGCGCCGGGCACCGGCGGCAAACCCCTCTACGATCCCGGCGATGAGGGTGCTCGTGGTGGGGTCGGGCGGACGGGAGCATGCGCTCGCGTGGTCGCTCGCGCGGAGCACCGGGGTCACCGATCTGCACGCGGCGCCCGGCAACCCCGGAATCGCGGCGATCGCCGATTGCCATCCGGCGCGCGCGGACGACCCCGGGTCGCTTGTCCCGCTTGCGCTGGAGCTCCGCGTCGACCTCGTCGTCGTCGGCCCGGAAGCGCCGCTCGTCGCCGGTCTCGCGGACGAGCTGCGCCACCGCGGGATCGCGGTCTTCGGGCCGAGCGCCGAGGCCGCGCGGATCGAGGGGTCGAAAGCGTTCGCGAAGGAGCTGATGGCGGCGGCGGGTGTGCCGACGGCGCGGACGCTCGCCGCCGCCCGGCCGCCGTGCGTCGTCAAGGCCGACGGGCTCGCCGCCGGCAAGGGCGTGTGGGTATGCCGCACGCAGGCCGAGCTCGACACGGGGCTCCACGCGGCGGCAGCGCTCGGGCAGCCGTTTCACGTCGAGGAGCTGCTCGAAGGCGACGAGGTCTCGATCTTCGCCGTGAGCGACGGCTCGCGGGCGCTCCCCCTGCCGGCTGCACGGGACTACAAGCGGATCGGCGACGGAGACACGGGGCCGAACACCGGCGGGATGGGCTCGTTCTCGCCGGTGCCGCAGCTGGCGGGTGACGACGTCGCGGATCTCGTCGAGCGCCTCTGCGCGCCGGTCGTACGGGAGCTCGCGGAGCGGCGCACGCCGTTCGTGGGTGCGCTCTTCGCGGGGCTCATGCTGACCGACGACGGGCCCCGCGTGCTCGAGTACAACTGCCGGTTCGGCGACCCGGAGACGCAGTCGCTTCTGCCCTGCCTCGACGGCGATCTGCTCGACATGCTCGCGGCGTGCGCCTGGGGCTCGCTCACCGGGGTGTCCCTCGGGGCCCCGGAACGTGCCGCCGTGACCGTCGTCCTCGCAGGCGCGGAATACCCGGCGCACGGCGACAGCGGAACGCGCATCGACGGGGTTTCCGAGGCCGAAGCGACGGGCGCGCTCGTGTTCCATGCGGGGACGGCGCTGCACGAGGGCGGGCTCGTCACGAACGGCGGCCGCATTCTCGACGTCACCGGCGTCGGCGAGTCGGTCGCAGTCGCCCGCGCTGCCGCGTACGAGGCGGTCGCGCGCATACATTTCGCCGGCATGAAGTTCCGTCACGACATCGCCGATGTCTGAGCCGCTCGTCGGAATCCTGGTCGGGAGCGAGTCGGACCGCGAGCGGATGCAGGGTGCGTTCGACGTGCTCGAACGGGAAGGGATCGAATTCGAGTTCGACGTCCGCTCGGCGCACCGCACACCGGACGCGGTCGCCGAGTATGCACGCACCGCGCGCGAGCGCGGCCTGCGGGTGCTGATCTGCGGTGCGGGCCTCGCCGCCGCACTCCCCGGCGCCGTCGCGGCGCACACGGACCTGCCGGTGATCGGCGTCCCGCTCAAGTCGAGCCTGAGCGTCCTCGACGGCCTCGACGCACTGCTCGCGATCGCGCAGATGCCGCCCGGCGTTCCGGTCGCGGCCGTCGGCGTGGACAACGCGCGGAACGCAGCCGCGCTGGCCGTGCGAATCCTCCGCGCGGGTTCCTAGTCGGCCGACCGGATGTTGGTCAGCGTCGACGGAACGTCGGCGGCACGCGCACCGATGCTGGCAGCGAGCGCCTGGACGAGCGAGTCGTGCGCGTCGCGCGGCTTCATCCCGTGGTTCGCCGATGTGTGCGTGGTCATCACGCCCGCGAAGCGCAAGGGCCGGTGATAGCGGCGCCGTGCGATGCCGGCGAGCTGCGCCCATTGCCTTGCCATCGCGTGGTTGTAGATCTCGGGGATCGCCTGCGCGTAGCGCATGCCGGAGGTGACGAAGAAGACCTGGCGCGCGTTCCAGACCGTGCCGACGCCGCCGTCGAGCGAGCCGTAGTTGTAGATCGTGTGGCCGGTGCGCGCGTCGCGGAAGCCGCGGTAGAAGTCGCGCGTGCGATGGAACGTGGGATCCCACGAGGGCTCGACGTCGTCGGCCGCGGCAGAGGTCACGTGCTCGGCGAGGCCGTGCGTGGACAGCAGATGCTGGAGCGCCATCGTCTCGCGCGCCCACCTGCGGCCGGCGCGGTACGCGCTCGGTACCTGCGGGTGATAGTTGCTCGTCCCGCGCGCGAGCGTGATTCCGAGCGCCGAGCGCGCTGCGAGACACCGGCGGTAGCCGTACGCGTACGCGAACAACGCGCGCGTGATCACCTTGTTGCCGGCGAACCGGCCGGAGAAGAGATAGGTGCCGTAGCTGCGGCCGTCGTACGCGGGCTGGCCGAAATCGAGGATCACGATCCCGCCGACGCCGCGCTTCGCGGCGCTGCAACCCTGGCGGCGCAGGGTCAAGCGCCGAACCGTGTGCTCGTAGAGCGAGATCGTCGCCCGCGGCGGCGTGTGCGGCTGGCGGCGCGCCTCCGCGGGGACCGGCCGCACGTGTCCGCGGGCGGCCGTGCGGGCGCGGGCCGAGCGGACGGCGGCGAGCGTTGCGGAGGCGGTGCGCGTTGCGAATGCGCCCGCGACCCCGCCCCCGACGAGCAGCAGGCCGGCGGCGGCGAGCGCTGCGATCCCCCGTTTGTACCGAATGTTTTTATCAGTCTCAAGCAACATTTCTTGGTCGAAGGTAGCGAGGCATCCGGACGGCCGCCGTCCCCCGTTCGAGGGAGCTCGGCCGGCCCGGGCGCCGACCTGGCGGCGCTCTAGACTGGGCTCGGTGATCGGCCGCTACTCCCGCCCGGCCATGGCCAGGATCTGGTCGGACGAGGGCAAGCTACGCGCCTGGCTCGACGTCGAGCTCGCCGCGACCGCGGCCTGGGCCGAGCTCGGAGTCGTGCCCCACGAGGCCGCCCGGGCGCTCGCCGAGCGGGCCGCTCCGCCGAGCCCGGAGCGGGTCGCGGAGCTGGAGGCGACGCTCCACCACGACACCGCCGCCTTCGTCGACGCCGTCGCGGAGCAGCTCGGCGAGGCGGGCCGCTGGTTCCACTACGGGCTCACGTCGTCCGACGTCGTCGACACGGCGCTCGCACTCCAGATCCGCGAGGCCGGCGCCCTCGTGCTCGACGGGATCGACCGCACGCTCGCCGTCGTCGTCGCGCGCGCGGAACAGCACCGGACGACCGTTCAGATGGGCCGCACGCACGGCGTCCACGCGGAGCCGACGACGTTCGGGCTGAAGCTCGCGGGGTGGGCCTTCGAGCTGCACCGGAACCGGCACCGCGTGGCGCAGGCGCTCGAAGGAATGCGAGTCGGCAAGCTCTCCGGCGCCGTCGGCACCTATGCGGCGACCGATCCGGAGCTGGAGCGGATCGCCTGCGAGCGGCTCGGCCTCGAGCCGGCGCCGAGCTCGACCCAGATCCTCCAGCGCGACCGGCACGCGGAGCTGCTGAGCACCCTTGCCGTTCTCGCGTCGTCACTCGACAAGTTCGCGCTCGAGATCCGGCACCTCGCGCGCACGGAGGTCGCCGAGGTGCAAGAGCCGTTCGGACGCGGGCAGAAGGGGTCGAGCGCGATGCCGCACAAGCGCAACCCGGTGGTCGCCGAGCGGATCTGCGGGCTCGCGCGCGTCGTGCGCGCCTCCGCCGTCGTCGCGCTCGAGAACGTCGCCCTCTGGCACGAACGCGACATCTCGCATTCCTCCGCCGAGCGAGTGGTCATCCCCGACGCCTTTCTCGCCGTCGACTACATGCTCGACCGATTCGCCTGGCTCGTCGACGGCCTGATCGTCCGCGAGGAGCGGATGCGGCGGAACGTCGAGGCGAGCCATTACCTGTTCTTCAGCCAGCGCGTCCTGCTCGCGCTCGTCGAAGCAGGCCTCGCGCGGGACGACGCGTACCGGCTCGTGCAGCGAAACGCGATGCGCGCGTGGGACGAGGAGCTCGACTTCCGCGAGCTCGTCCGTGCCGACGACGAGATCGCCTCGCGGATCGACCTCGACCGCGTGTTCGACCTCGGCGCATACACACAGCACGTCGACACCGTTTTCGGCCGTCTCAATTCGATCGCAGCGAAGGAGGAGCCCATCCATGCCTGAAGCCACACACCTCGCTTCCGGAAAGGTGCGCGAGATCTACGCACTCGACGACGAACGCCTGCTGCTCGTCGCGAGCGACCGGATCTCGACGTTCGACGTGATCCTCCCGACCGAGATCCCCGACAAGGGCCGCGTGCTCACCGCCCTCTCGGGCTTCTGGTTCACGCTGCTCGGTGCGATCGTCCCGAACCACATGCTCGCGATCCGCGAGGACGCGCGCTCGATGGAATGCCGGCGGCTCGACATGCTGCCGATCGAGTGCGTCGTGCGCGGCTATGTCGCCGGGTCGGCGTGGAAGGACTATCGGGCGGCCGGTGCGACGTCCGGGCACACGCTGCCGCCGGGCCTGCGCGAGTCGGAGAAGCTCCCGCAGCCGATCTTCACGCCGGCGACCAAGGCGCAGACCGGCCACGACGAGAACATCAGCCGCGAGCAGGCCGCCGAGCTCGTCGGCAGGGAACGCCTGGCCGAGGTCGAGCGCATCTGCATCGAGCTGTACACGACGGCCGCGGATCTCGCGGCGACGCGCGGGATCATCATCGCCGATACGAAGTTCGAGCTCGGTCTCGACCCGGACGGCCAACTCGTGCTGGCCGACGAGGCGCTGACACCCGACTCGTCGCGCTTCTGGCCCGCCGACTCGTACGCGCCGGGCCGCAGCCAGGAGAGCTTCGACAAGCAGTTCGTCCGCGACTACTGCGAGCAGACCGGCTGGGACAAGACCGATCCTGGCCCCGAGCTTCCGGACGACGTCGTCATGCACACGCGCTCGAAGTACATCGAGGCGTTCGAGCGGTTGACGACGATCCCGTTCGAGTCGTACGTCGAGCAGCCCTCGGTCGTGCTCGGATGAAGGCGACCGTCCTCGTCCGCCCGAAACAGGGCATCCTCGATCCCCAGGGCGATGCCGTCGAGACGGCGCTCGGGCACCTCGGTTTCTCGGTCGCGCACGCTCGCGTCGGGAAGGTCGTCGACCTCGAGCTCGACGCGTCGGATCCCGGCGAGGCCCGCGCCCAGGTCGAGCGGATGTGCGAGCAGCTCCTCGCGAACCCGCTGATCGAGTCGTATGACGTCGAGATCCATGGCTAGCCCGCAGCCGCGGGTCGGCGTCGTCACGTATCCCGGGTCGCAGGACGACCGGGACGCGCTCTGGGCACTCGCCGCGCTCGACGCCGAGGCCGTCCCCGTCTGGCACGAGGAGCGCGAGCTGCCCGATCTCGATGCCGTCGTCCTACCGGGCGGTTTTTCCTACGGCGACTACCTCCGCTGCGGCGCGATCGCGCGCTTCTCACCCGCAACCGCCGCCGTGCGCGAGTTCGCCGACGCCGGGGGGCTCGTGCTCGGGATCTGCAACGGCTTCCAGATCCTCTGCGAGGCCGGCCTCCTGCCCGGGGCGCTCCTCCAGAACGAAACGCTGCGCTTCGTGTGCCGCGACGTCCCGCTCGTCGTCGAGCGAAACGACATCCCGTTCACGTCGCGCTGCGCGGTGGGCCAGCGCATCGTCATTCCCGTCAAGCACGGTGACGGACGGTGGTATGCGCCGCCGGAGGTCGTGCGAGAGCTCGAAGCGAATCGTCAGGTTGTCGTGCGCTACGGCGAGCCGTGCAACGGGTCGGTTGCCGACGTCGCCGGCGTCTGCAACGAGCGGGGCAACGTGCTCGGCCTGATGCCGCATCCCGAGCACGCGGTCGACCCGCTGCTCGGCTCCGCGGACGGCGCCCTCGTGCTCGCCTCGCTCGTCGAGGCCGCGCGCGAGCGTGCGCTCGCCCTCATCTAGAGCCGCAGCACCTCCTGCAGTCGCGGGTGGCGCGCGAGCGACGCACGCAGCCGGTCGAGATCGCGCTCCCGCAGCGTGACCGGCCCGCGCCGCGCGGTGCCGTCGGTCGAGTAGGCGAAGCGGACGAGTCGCTCACCGCCGGGCGTCTCGAGCAGCTGGACGATCGACGCGAACCGCTTCTCACCGGCCTGCTGCCGTACGACGAGCTCCTCGACGAGCTCCGCCGCTCCCCAGGGTGTCGCCGTCTTCGCCATGCAGACGACGGTACGCGGAAAGGCGTCACGAGAGTGTGACGCCTTCCGCGCAGATCAGAAACGATCTAGAACCGGCCGATGCAGGGGTCGACGAAGACGTCGTCGACCTGCCAGTTGCTGCCGCTGCCGAGCGGTGTGATCTGGATCCGAGCCGTCGACGACGAGACGAGATCCACGATCGGAAGCGGGGCGAGGAGCCCGCCGCTCGAGTCGACCTGGCCGGTCGGCCCCCACCCGCCGCCGCCGGGGAAGACTGCGTAGTCGGCGGAGCCGAGCAGCTGGTTGAGGAGGCCGTAGAAGTAGACCCGCACCCGCAGCCCACTGTCGGTACCGCCCGTGTCCTTGCCGAACATGCGGATGTAGAGCTGCTGCGTCCCGAGGCAGACAGGCGGGCTCAGCGCCGAGCTGCCGCTCGGGAGCGAGAGCGAATGCCAGCCGGTCGGGTAGAACGGCTCGTTGCCGCCGACGACGCTCGCACCGCCGCTCAGCGACCAGCCGTAGCTGCCGAGCTCGAAGCCGCCGTTCGGCGCGAGGTTGTAGTGGTTGTCGTCGCCCCAGGGCGCGAAGACCTGGGCGCCACCGGACGGGCAATTCCCGCTCAAGAGCCCCGTGAGGCTTCCGATCAGATCGGCGTTCGCAGCCGGAACCGCGAATGCAGCCGCTGCCAGGACCGCCGGAACGAGATATCGCAGACGTGCCGCCACGCTTCACCTCTCCCTAGACCGCAGAAACTGCTCTCACTCTCCTCGGCGGGGGCGATCCGGCAATCACCCCGAAGGGGGACGCCGTTCCCTCGGATGAGGGGTTATCGGAATCCGCCGTCAAGCGCGAAAACGAGGGTGCCGATTCCTGCTTCGTGAGTGCGGCTTCATCGACCGCTGCGCCGACCCCGCTCGACGAGGATGCCCTCATCGAGTTCAGTCGCGGCAGCCGCAACCGGCCGCTCGCGCATCGCGTCTCGAAGGCAGTTCTCGCGGTCGGTTTCGTCGTCGTCGCGCTGGCGCTGCTCGCACTGCCGACCCACCGGGAGACGTCGACCACGGCGCTGCTCGTATGTGTCGTCTGCTATGCGCTCGCGTCGCGCGTTCGCTTCGAGTTCGGAGGCGTCTTCGCGGTTCCGACCGAGCCCGTCTTCGTCGCGATGTGGTTCCTCGTGCCACCGCGCATGCTGCCGCTCGTCGTCTGTGCGTCGATGGTGCTGGCGGAGATCCCCGACATGGTCCGCGGGCGGACGCCGCGCGAGCACGCGGTTCTCTATGTGATCTCCTCGTGGTTCTCGGTCGGGCCCGCGCTCGTCATCTTCGCCTGGGGCACGCACGGGCCGCGGTGGACGGCTGCGCCCGTGTACGTGGGTGCGCTCGCGGCGCAATTCGGCTTCGACTACGTGAGTCAGTTCCTGATGGCGCGCCAGGTGATCCGGATCAGCCCGCTCGCACAGCTCCGGTCGGTGCTCCCCGCGCTCGCGGTCGACGCGCTGCTCGCGCCGCTCGGGCTCCTTGTCGCGTTCGCGGCCTATAGCCGGCCGCTGGCGCTGCTCCTCGTGCTGCCGGTGCTGCTGCTCTTCGCCACGTTCGCGAAGGAACGCCAGCGGCGCATCGACAACGCGCTCGAGCTCTCGACGGCCTATCGCGGCACCGCCATGTTGCTCGGCGATGTGATCGAAGCGGACGACGAGTACACCGGCAGCCACAGCCGCGACGTCGTCGACCTCGTCGTCGGAGTCGCCGATCGGCTCCGGCTCGAGCCGCGCGATCGGCAGCGCGCCGAGTTCGCCGCGCTTTTGCACGATGTCGGCAAGGTCAAGATCCCGACCGAGATCATCAACAAGGCGGGGCCGCTCGACGACGCCGAGTGGGAGCTGATGAAGACCCACACGGTGCTCGGCGAGCAGATGCTCGATCGGATCGGCGGCCTGCTCGGCGAGGTCGGCACGATCGTTCGCTCGTGCCACGAGCGCTGGGACGGCAAGGGCTATCCCGACGGGCTCGCCGGCGACGAGATCCCGCTCGTCGCGCGCATCGTGTGCGCGTGCGACGCGTGGAGCGCGATGACGACCGACCGCTCCTACCGGAAGGCGCGCTCGGACGAGGAGGCGGCGGCCGAGCTCCGCGCAAGCGCGGGCTCGCACTTCGACCCGCGCGTCGTCGTCGAGCTGCTATCCGTGCTCGACGGCTGATCGACGAACGACACGCAGCCGCCCGCCGAGCACGTCGCCGAGTTGATCGATGCGGGGCGAAGGCTCGCGCCTGGGGAACGTGCCGCGGTCGAGCTGCTCGACGGGCTCACCCCGAGCGAGCTCGCGGAGCTGCGCGCCCTATGAGCCCGGCGGCACCAACGTCCGGCTGACGGAGTCCCAGCGCCACATGTTCTCTTCGTGCAGGTGGGTGCCTCCGAGCCAGCGGTCGACGCCGAGCAGCTCCACGCGATCCGCTCCGGCGTTCAGCACACGCTCGCCCCGCTCGGTCAACCGGAGCGGCGTCCTCGTGAAGACGTGCGGATCGCCGCGCGGCGGAGGCGGCGGGAGCGCCGCTCCTCCGGCCGTCTCGACGAGCCGGTTCGGCCCTGCGCCGAGCTCCGCGAGTGCGAGGTAGAACCAGGTGTCGCCGAGGAACGGCGCCCGCTCGAGCCGTTGTGCCTCGACGAACGCAGCGGCCGGCGTCGCAGCGCCCGCCGCGATTGCCTGGAGCGCCCGGCGCTCGGTTCCGGAGAGGCCGTCCTCCGCCGACGGCAGCTCCTCGAGCAGGCGCTCGAGAGCCGACCCGAGGAACGGCAGCGACAGCGACCCGCTCGCGAGCTCTGCGACCGCGGTCGGCTCCGGCGCGCGAACCGCGTCCCACGCAGACGCCGCCTCGTCGAGCAGGCCGCTCGTCGCCGGCCGACGGCGCGGCCACAGGGTCTCGAGCTCGTCGGCAGTCAGCTCGCCGAGACCGGAGAAGCGGGGCCGGCCGGGAAACGCGTCGAGGAGGATCAGGTCGGGAGCCTCGCCTGCCTCGCGGGCGAGCGCCAGCACGTCGAGCAGCTGGAGCTGGTCGTAAAGGTCGTGCTCGAACCACAGAACGACGTCCGCGCCGTCGCGCAGCGCGGCGAGGTACTGGCGGTCGCGCCGCTCGAGCGCCGAGAGCAAGGCAGCCCGGCCTCCCCAGCCGCAGCGGGAGAGGAACTCGGCGCGGAGACGGAGCAGCTTCGCGCGCTCGACCGAGGGCACGGGCCCCGCATGCAGCGCGTCGTGCCACGACAGCACGGCGCCGCCGAGCGCCGTCCGGCGCAGGGTGTTGCCGGCGCTCTCGCCGTTCGTGACGTGCAGCAGGGCCGGCCGGCTCGCAGGGTCCCTTCCCTGCCGGGCGAGATAGGCGGCGCCACAGGTGCAGTGGTCGAGCGAGTCGCACGCGCAGCCGACCACGCGTGCGAGCTCGTCCCGCATCCGGCGCAGGGCTCCGATCCGCAGGTCGATCTCGTCGATCTTGGCGGCCATCCGGACGCGGAGCGCCTCGGACGGCGAGGAGCCGCGTCGTGCTGCACGCAGATAGTCCGCGATCTCGGCGAGCGTGAAGCCGACGGCCTGCGCTTCCTTGATCGCACGCAGCAGCCGCACGGTCTCCTCGTCGTAGCGGCGCTGTCCGCTCGGTTCACGGTCCGGCGCCGGCAGCAGGCCGCGCCGCTCGTAGTAGCGCAGCGTCTCGACGTTCACGCCCGCCCGCTCTGCGACTTCGCCGACTCTCACACGACGACTATAAGCCCGTACCTGGGTACGGAAATCAAGCGGCACCCCGGACGCGAGCCGCCCGCGCGAGGTGCCAGTGCTACGTCCGACTTCCCGCGTGGGCGATACGCGTCGCGCCGCTCAGACGCGACCTGACCCGCCACTTGCGGGAGACAACGCAGTCGCGGATCCTTCAGCCCGTGCGGGAGCCGGTGATCGAACGCGCGGAAGTCGTTGCTCTACTCTTCAACGTGAGCGACATTGCGTCGTCGCTCGAACGGATCGAACGGCTGTTGGGAGAGGACGATGGCGAAGAAGAAGATGACGGAAGCTGAGCGGGCCGAGTGGAAGCTCCACCTGGAGCAAATGCGGGCGAACGCCGAACGGACGCGGGAGCTCGCGGAACGCGCGCAGGCGAAGCTCGACGCGAGGCTACGTCACCCGTAGGGCGCGAACGGCGGTTCGGGGCCGTCAACCTCGCCGCACTCATCGCGACGCCCTGCCGCGCCCATCGCCGCCAGGGGCTCCCCGGCTACCTTCCGCTGCGGTCGATCAGTTCGATCCGGTAGCCGTCCGGTTGCTTGGTAACATTGATACACTGCTGACCGTGAAGCGCAAGGAAGCGACGAAGCGGTTGGAGAGCGTGCTCGCGATTTTGGCGGAGGCGACGAGTGAGCCGGTGATGCGCGTCACGGCTATCTACGTGTTCGGCTCCTATGCGCGCGGCGCTGCCATCGTCGGCGATATCGACGTTGACGTCGAGTACGAGATTGATCACGATCGCGCGCGCCTGGAGATCGACCGCCTGCTCTCTGGACAGAGTGCCTACTCCGATTTGCGCTCGGCCCTCTTCGGTGGGCAGCGGATCTTTCACGCTCACTTCCACGAGCATGACAAGCTCGAGGAGGAGTTGGGTGGCTTGCGGCTGTTGTGGCGCCGCGGCGAGACGGAGGAGACCGCGCTGGCGCGGCTGCGCTCGTTCAGGCTCGATCCAGCGGCTGGCCGCGCAGCGCGCGATCCTGTCGCCGACCCACTCAAGGGCATCGTCGACGAGTTGGGCCGCGGTCTCGCGCAGCACCTGAACGACGCAATCACAGATGGCCTTCTCGAGGCGAGACAGATCGATCTACCTGACGGATCGCCACGCGATCGGGAAGCCGTGGCCTCGATCGAAGACCGGTGGGGACCGCGCAACCCTCTACGGCGGCCAGCGCTGGCAGCGGCTGCTTACCTCGAGAGTGCCGGCTTCCTCGGCATCAGCGCATATGGCGGCCCGGCTGGCCTCACCGTTGATGAGGGGCGGGCGTTGGCCGACTTCGGCACGCGAAAGGTTCGCGATGTCGCGCTCTACTTCGAAGCCACGCGCGCCGAGCTGTGGCTTCAGGTCATCAATCCCAGGCGTGGTGCGCCCTTGCGCGCCTTGCTGCTCACACCGGCAGAGGGAGAGCAGCGCTCATGAGCACTCAGCGCCGGACAGCCGATGGCTACATCCGCGTCTCCCGCCGAGCGGGCCGCGAAGGCGAATCGTTCATTTCGCCCGAGGTGCAGCGCAAGAAGATCGCAGACTGGGCCGCATTGCACGACGTCGAGATCCTGCAATGGTGGGAAGAAATCGACCAGTCCGGCGCCAAGCTGCAGCGGCCGATGTTCCAAGAAGCGCTCGCCCGCTGCGAGCGCGGCGAGACCGGCGGGGTCATCGTCGCCCGCCTCGACCGCTTCGCCCGCTCCGCCATCGACGCGCTGGAATCAATCAAACGGCTCAACGACGCCAGCGCACGACTCGTCTCGGTCGAGGACAACTTCGACGGCTCGACACCGATGGGCCGCTTCGCGATCGGCATCCTGACCCTGATCGCCGAGCTCGAGCTGGAACGAATCAAAGAGAACTGGGCAACAGCGGTCGGCTCTGCGGTCAACCGCGGCATCCACATCTCCGCCCGGCCACCTTTCGGCTACCGGCGCGCTGCGGATGGACCCGAGAAGGGCCGGCTCGTGCGCGAGGAGCCGGCAGCAAGCGCAGTCACCGAGGTCTTCCGCCGACGCGCGCTCGGTGCATCCTGGGCCGACCTCGCGCGCTACCTCGACGAGCAAGGCCTCAGGCCACCAACCGGGAACCCGCACTGGTCGAAGGTCGGCGTTGCGAACCTCGTCAAGAACCCCGTGTACCTCGGCCAAGCTCGCAGCGGCAGCACCGTCAAAGAAAACGCCCACGAGCCGCTCGTGACGCGCGCTGAGTGGGACGCCGCTCAAGCGGTCACCAAATCCGTGTTGCCCACGCGTGACGGTTCGGTCGCCTCTCGCGCACTTCTCGGGGGACTCGTTCGTTGTGCCGGCTGCGGACACACGCTCAAGATCACCGGCAACACCAACCGCCGCACTGGCGAGCGCTACCCCATCTACTACTGCACCGGCCGCTACGCGACCGGTCTATGCCGCGCGCGCGCAACTGCACGAGCGTCTCTGGTAGACAACTACGTCGAAGAGAAGGTTATTGCCGCGCTTCAAGATGAGGACGGCCTGCTTGCGGAAGCTGTCGCAGCAAGCGAAGCAATTGAAGCCGCAGCGCGACAAGTCGAAGCAGCCGAACACGAACTCGACCTGTTCGTTAACAACCCGACTCTGCTGACAGTACTTGGAGAGACGCGATTCGTTGAAGGCGTGCAGGTACGTCAGCAGGCACTCGACGAAGCACGCACCAACCTCGGGCAAGCCCGTGCACAAGCAGCCCTCGCAGACGAGCTTGCCGACGGCGATCTCCTCAACGCCTGGCCTGATCTCACCACGCAAGAGAAGCGGCGACTGCTGCACGGTCTGCTCGACCAGGTGATCGTGAGGAGAGCATCCGGCCGGGGTCGCCACGCGGACCCAGTCGCCGACCGAACCGAGATAGCTCTCCGGGGCGGAGCGGTTCTGTAGCCGCCCGGGCATGGACACAATTTGTCAATAGCTTGGAATTAGGCGGGTTAACTGCCTGCAACCAGGCGTGTTTGGTGCGGCGAAACGCGACTCGTAGCTCTGTGTAAACGTGGCTATTTGCTGGCCTGCAACGGCGCTTGGGTGCGGCGTTATGCAGCCGAGCGTCGGCCGCCCCTGCGCGAGGGAACCGGCGGTGGGCCGCTCGTGCCGCCGCGTCCTGCTCGAGTCCGATGACAACTTGTCGTTCGTGCGAGCCGGGGTTCTGCGCCAGCGGGCGCAACATATACGGCGACCCCCGTTGGCCCCTTTTAGGGGTGTCACGCGCGCGTTGGAATGTGCTCGGACGAATAGCAGAGCCCGAAGGACTTGTTACATCCGCTTGTCCGCAGAGACGAGGATGATGGTGAAGACTGACGGATCTATTTCCCGCTCCGAGAGATCATGAGGACGAAGGGATTGCTTGCTGGTGGCGACACCGGCGAGTTCGTGGTCTCGTTCGAGCGCGCGCCCGATGGAGTCCGGTCGGTCAAGTTTCGCCCGGTGAGCTAGCGAAAACTGTTCAGGAGCGTCGCTGGGCCTGCATATCAATCGGGATCTGCGCCTCCAACAGGTTCGCGAGCCCGCCGAGATACGCCGGGGCGAAATAGTCGAAGACGTCTCTGACGCCCTTCCCCCGGCCCTTAGTTGGCACGCGAAACTCGTGCCGATCTCCGGGCACTTTGCCGCGCCACTCCGGATCGTGGTCGAGCGCGTACATCGAACGGACGTAAAGCACCCCGTCCTGACCGAGGGCTAAGTGGACTTCAGTAGATGAGGTCGCGTAGTTCCCCGACCCTTCGTAGTACTCGCTGCTGCTGGCGACGAGCTTGCCCAGATACCAGGCGGGAACGGCTGCGAGACCCGGAACCGCTTGGGCTTCACGATCTCCACCATGCAGTCCGGGTTCTTGGACGCCCTGAGGCTTTCGAGCGCGATTGGCAGCAGAGACGCCGCCCGAGCCTTCTGCTGCTTAGCCACCTCGTCAGCGGCGGCCGCACGGTCTCGCGCCTCGCTCGTCAGTCGAGACGCGCGCTGGCTCTCTGTTTCATAGCCATCAACCATCGCCCTGACGGTTTCTCCCTACGAAAGCCTTACCTCGGCCTCAAGACGGATGTAGCCGGGACAGCACCCCGATGTTAGGGACTCGGAGCGCGTCAGGCTATGCGACGGGCCCGTCACCGTTCTCCCTCGGGACACGACCTCGACGCCGTGTCGCTGTGGTCGACGTTCGAGGATAGACAGCTTAGGCTTGTGGTTCCGTGTTAATTCCCGACTATCAAAGCTTGATGCGGCCGTTGCTAGATGTGCACCGCTCCCTTTCCGTGTTGACGGTTCAGGCCGCGAATTTCTGTAGTTGTCCTCTCGCATCGTCCCACGTGGCTCGCACCTCGCGCGGCGTCTTGTAATCGAGCCGTGAGTGCGGGCGGTCGTGGTA